>Ga0209992_10000779_pt1 | contig 39470 bp, 44 predicted proteins | sample 2SBtaG_2_FD_182564 | JGI IMG/M metagenome (GOLD analysis project Ga0209992, IMG submission 182564) | Deep subsurface microbial communities from Kolumbo volcano to uncover new lineages of life (NeLLi) - 2SBTROV12_ACTIVE470 metaG (SPAdes)... | ecosystem: Environmental > Aquatic > Marine >...
GCCGAATGTCGTCACGATACCTACAAGGTTTCCAACTACATTCATACCCCAAACACCTGTTCCAAATATTACTTCGGATACAATGCCAAGAGCTGCTAATGATGCAAGTAGTTCTACTAAACCACCTACAAAGTCGCCAATTGATGAAAATGCACTTTTTAAGTTAATCATTTTTCTCTCCTATATTGGTTTTAATTAAAAAGAATAACTGACTCTGATTGATGTATCTCCTTCTGCTGATAATTCAGTAGTTAGAAAACATTTATCTGAGCATTTATACTTAATTCCATATAGTACTTCGTCATCGGAATTAAATCCAAGTAATAGAGAAGCACCCTTTGCGAACGCTGGTGTTATTACACTGCGTAACCAAAAAGAACCATCGCTATCATCTGACAAATCATATTCCAAAGAAGTTGTAATTGGAAAACCAACTACATCAACCTTACTTGAAACATCTACTAATACGGCTTCATTACCATCTACGGAGAGACCGAAACTTTGGTCCCATAGACTATAAGACAGACGAGCTGCCCAATATTCGTCATTTCCATAAAAGGTCTGTATTCCTACACCATAAACGGATGTACTTACACCAACTCCATTACCTACCGCGTGTTCTCTTGGAACACTTACAAATGAATTGGATGATGGTCTATGTAATCCCCAGGCAACACCATAAGGTAATGCTTGACTACCAAATGTTGCAGTAACTTTATCAGTAATAGCCCAATTATATTTGGCTTCTTCGATTATTACTTCACCATCTGTTAGGTTCGTACTCAATTCCCAATTAGTTCCTGATAGTGTAATTCCGGTGTAGGGTGTGGTGAATGATACAGAGTCACTAAAAGTAATAGCTGAAGAAAACTCTCCAGTTACTTTAGTTTCACTATTGCCAAACATCATCGCCGACAGAATTGCACAGAAAACCATTAGGTTTCTTGTAATCGTATTCATACTAATCTCCTATTGTTATTTACGATTGTTGTTATTATAGTCCAATGCAGTAATTGCACAGGATATAAATCTTTTGGTAGGTTTGCATGTAACATTTAATATAAATATAAAGAAAAATCTCAAAAGTGTTATTTTTTTTCGATTCCTCCATTATTTTTATTCATAGATTTTAGATAATCTTCCAAATCAATAAATTCTTTTTTCTCATCTGGTGGAAACCACGCTTCCCAATATCCCATTGGAAATCCGATAGTTACCCATTCACCACTATTTGAATCTTTTATAATCAGATAAATTGCTGAACCATCTGTTGTAGCATATCCACTTGACATATCTAATGTGATTAATTTACCATATGTCTCATCGTGGTTAATATCATTTGAATATTTGAACCAAGTGTTTATAGGTTCTTCACATTCACATTCAGTACCACTCATAAAACCAATTAAAATTATTATAATCATTGTTTTAAGTTTCATATCAATTCTCCTATAATAATATATAGTTAAATATAATATTTAATAATCTTAAAAGTGTGTTATATCACATGACATACCTCTATTTTAGTAGCGGGAGGTGGTAACGCTCCACCTACACACTATGGATTATGAGTCCCAGCTGCTACTAAGCTTCCCGCATCCGTTTTAATAGAATTTCACAATCTTACCTGTTTGTTTATTCCATTTTTTAATTTCATTCATAATAATTTCAACCTGTTTTGGTATAGATTTATATTTTCTATTATCAATCCGTATCAATAATTTATTCTGTTTAATCGCTTCAATTTCTTGAATGTAATCTCTCATTTTAGATTTATCAAAATCGTGATTTTTATGAACTTTAGTAAAATGATATTCGCCATCACTTTCTACCCAAATATTTTTATCTTCTGATATAATATCAATATCAAAATTTATGGTATCAGTTTTAATTAAATAATGTCGAGTAAATCCATATTCTAATAAACTTTCAGCTAATGCTCGTTCTATTTTAGATGAAAACCTTTTATTATTATGTATTTTACCAATATTACTTTTATATACTTCACCGTAGTTATCATTTGGGTCATTGTATCTATCCATATGTAATTTATATTGTTTTTCTGTCCAAGTTCTTGAATTAGCACATTTCTGATTACAGAACTTTTTGTGTTTATGTGGGTTTTTATCTCTCACCTTAACTGAAAATATAACATCGCATTTTGGACATATAATATCTTTTATTATATATTTACCAAATCTTTTTTCGTTATTCAATAATGCTGAATCTTTTAGTTTTTGTTTTCCCGATTGACTAAAAGTTTCATCATTATGATTCCATCTAATGTGATTGGCTTTTAGTTGAAAATTATCAAATATTAAATCACAATCATTACATTCATATTTTTTTGTCATAAATCATCTCCATTACATATATAAATATAATGGAGATGATAAAAAGTGTATAGTTTTTATCGGGTACAAACTATACGAAAACGCAAATGGTGGACCTGCCGAAGAATCGAACTTCGGGTCTTGATACCTTTAACATAAAAGTCATTTACAAGTTTGTTTAGTTTCTTTCCCACTAACAAAGTCAACCCAACTGTTCTTATTTATAGTATCGTAGCTGTAATAACCAACACTGGTTTTGTTGTTTTCCTTCAAGGTCTTTTCCGATTTATGACATCACATTATCCGTATCGGAGTATGGTGTGATGGCAGTTACTTATGCAGCAGCTGCGTATTGATAATTGTTTCCAATTACAATGTGTTAATTCATTAAGTGAATAAATCTACTTGCACCTCTATATCAAAAAACTACCAATCGAAACCAAAGTCAGGCCCAATTGTTTAATAATCTTTATCTTCAAATTCGTCAAATTCTGCATTCTCTAATTGACTTGCCGCTTCAGATACTAAAGCCCAATCTTCCGTTTCAATTGCATCATTTAATAAATTTATTGCATTTTTTATAAATTCTTCCATTTACGATTCTCCCATTTTTCCTGTTAATATTTCGTCTTTAACTTTATCCAAATCCTCTTCAAGTGATTCTAAATCATCTATTTCCTTTGAGAATTTTTTAGCCAAATCTCGCATATATTCAGGGTCGTTCATTTTTTCAACCATATCTTCTGGTACTGCCAACGGGACTATCGATTGGGTTTCTTTGGATTCATCCGTACCATAAAAATCATCAATGAATGTTTTAAGGCCCGCTGCAATCAATGCACATGAATCTGTTAAATCGTGTAATGCTCTATGTTGAAAAGCTAACTGCTCTTCGATATTTGTTATTCTATCATTAATAATTAATACTATTTCTTTGGTTGTTATACTCATTACACACTCATTCCAGACAATACCCAATTATCATTTGAAATCATTGGTTCAGCCTTCTTCCACTTTAAAGTTTTAGTTTCAGAACCATTTGATATTTCTACCTTTTCATTTCTACCAAATTTCTTGGTTGATACTATCGGATTAATAATAAATTCTTTATCTATACAAGTTATACCAGCTAAATGGTCTATTTCATGTTGTACACATGCACATTCCAAAATATCCTCTTGTTTATTAGTTTCAGATGTAAACATAACCTGACCTTCAATGTTATCTGCTTCAACCACTACCCAATTATATCGTTTAACTCTAATTTTTTTACCTGGAAACGATAAACACCCCTCATTTGATAAAAACATCTCTGTTGATGTATCAACTATTTTAGGATTTATAAAATATTCAGGTTTTTTTACATTTATCACGCAAACCTGTTTATTGATACCTATTTGATTTGCTGCCAACCCTACACCTGTTTTATGTGTAGTTAGTTCACTAAATAACTTGGCGGCTATTTTTTCACCCTCTGCAATTGAACTTACTTTTGCACACTGCTCATTTAATTGTTTAATATCTTTAATTATCATTACCATCCTCAATTTCTATATTTAAAAATGTATCAATCGTTTCCGCCATAACTACTTTATCAGGAACTCCTGGTATTTGTGCTAATCTAGCATCAGTTGTTATCATTATTATTGTCGGTACACTGCGAACCCCAAACATAGCAGCCATATCAGTTACTTTTTCAATATTAACTTTGTAGAAATTTACTTTACCTTTATAATCATTTGCCAATTCATCCAGAATTGGTGATATTGTTCGACACGGACCTCACCAATCTGTATAAAATTTAATAAGTGATGGTTTATCACCTAAATATTTTATTTTATCAGTAGTAGTATCGAGTATATTAGACTTAAAAAACTCTAAATCAATATCTGTTACTTTTACTTTTACTTGTGATGCCGGCATTTTTACAACTAACGCCATTATGACTTAACCCTTCCATCTAAAAAATCTTTTTGTTTATTTAAAGCTCTTTTAAGTTTTTGTTTTTCTTTATATGCATTAGCATTTGCAAATAATTTTGCATCTTTATTAACTTTTTTTCTTTTTTTGGGAGCTCTAACCTTAGTTGGTTTCAATGTACCTTTTAACTTAGGTTGCTCAACACCTTTATAAAATACTCTCCCATCTTTATCTACAAACTCATTCATAAAATGCCATCCAGCTGGACGACCTGATGGTGAAGTTGATATAGCCTTTGGCCATGGAATTGTTCTTGCATTACAAGAACCACAAGTTACTGCTGTTGTATCTTCGGATACATTTATATAATCATAACATATTTTACATTGCATGTATGTTACTCCTTTTTCTTTGAATGTTATTAACCAATCTTTGTTCATTTTTTCTTACTCCATAATATAATACTATTTATATATATGGAACAAGCTTTTTTTATATATGTATTTTATATAGATAAAAACAAAAACCCCCGTATTAGAGGGTTTTTGTCTTGAAAGTGATTTATGTTACATATAACCTACTTATATTTCTTCAAATTCACCTTCTATTATCTTTTCAAGAACGAAATGATATTGTTTGTTTTGTAAAACTAAATCAGCATTAAATTCTGATTTGAGTTTCCTATCCTTAGCCAAGTGGTTTGGGATTTTACATATAACCTTATATCTATCATCTTGAAAATTTACAAGTTCAGGTACCAATTATCCAACCTTAACTTCTACCTTACGAGGTTTAGTTTCTTCAAGATATGGAACTGAAATTGTCAATACACCATCTACAACTTTCGCTTCAATGTTATCAACATCTAAATCATCTCCAATCTTAAATCGTTTATCAAATCCATCAATGTTACCTGAATTTGATTTACCTTCAATTACCAAATCATCACTTTCAACTGAAACACTAATCAGTTTCTTATTGTATCCAGGGACATTCATTGTTAAGGTAATTCCACTATCATCAGTTTCAATATTGTAATTTGATTTTGATGCTGTGGGTAAATTTGATGATTTGAATATTGTATTTAAGTCATCAAATAATGTATTTACAATGCTGTTTGCATTGTTGTTGTGAGTATAAAACATTTATTTCTCCTATTGTTATGTTGTTGGTCACGACATCAATGTCGGTACCAAATTAATTAATTACTACACTACTATATAAACAAAAACCGTGACAAACTATTTATCTGACATTATTACATATAAAGTATGACATTAATCAAAAACCTTACCAATAATATCTGTCAGCCTGTCAATAGTCATCATATTATCGTGGCATTCAGTATTCCAAGTCTGTTTATAACAAATTGGTGAGCCGTTGTTAATTGATTCGTTTTTAAACTTATTTAATTTACTTGGTGAATCATCAATCAATATATCTATATCAGCCAAATGTTTATTGTGTGTAAATATAACATCATCAAATTCAATGAAGCCCCAACTACACAACCAATCATCTGTTGGTTCAATACAATGTTTTCTTTGTGCTGATACTAATATTAATTCATGTCCATTTTCAGTCGCCCAAGCTCTTAGTTTAATCCAATCCTCAATGGATGATTTGATTGGTGGACAATCTGGTCCAAATAAATCTAAAAAATTATCTTCAAATACATATTTTTCAGTTTCTGCTTCAGTCCAGAATGGTAGCCATTGTTCCCAATCCCAAGATGTTGGTGTTAGAATTTTATCGGCGTGTTCTGGATGATTTTCTTTTATGTGTTCTATTAAGTGTGGGATTAAATCCCTTAAAACTCCATCGCAATCGATGCCTATTTTCATATAACTATTTTTCCTTAATTATTGTACAACTTTTATTTTTTTGGAATGTACATCCATTGTTAATTCAACTCCTCTGGTGGGAGTTCTATTCCTAATTGATGTAACATTTCATCCATAGTTTCAGATTCTAATATAGCTTTTTTATATTCCCGTTCTAAATAATACTGCTCAAACTCATCGTGCTTCGTGGGTATATATTCCTCTTCATCTTCTGATTTAACTTCTTTAGCTTTTATATCCTTAGATTTCTTTTTCTTTTTTTTGTTATTTAAATTTTCTTTTTTCTTATTTGCTCGCTCCCAACCTTCAAAGAATGCATCCAACTGCTCAATCATTTCACTCCAGTCCGTTTTATCTAAATTATCCATATCTGGCATATCAATATATAACCCCTCTCCTTGTGGAACATCTCCAGAATCATCTATTTCTGTTGCTTCTGATGCATTAATGATTTCAGATATTAAATAACTGCACATATTAATCCTGTCCAAATCTTTTTCGTGCTCACCTTTTGCGGCTTCAAGTTGGATGGTGTCTAAAAAATCTACCATATGCCCTAATGTTTCTTCATCTAATAATCGATACTTCATTTTATAGCTCCTATGTGTTTATAATAAATATCATTTAATATGACGAACCTATAACTTTTTAGAAAAATGTGATACCCACCTATTTACATTTTGATTACCAAATTCTTCTGCTTCAATTTCATATTTGTTATCTTTGTATGGGTCTGATTTACCTTTATAATATCCCTGACTAATCATATTCATTTCAGTTTCATACATATCTTTAAATTTACGCCAACCATATTTCTTCGCATCCATCGCATGTCTTATTTCATGTAAAACTGTTGCTATAAAATCTTTTAATTTAGTTGGTTTAATTTCTTTATATTTTGATGATAATTCTAAAGTACCAGTATCTACATTAAAGTTTGCGTGCTGTTTCATATTTTTAGTTTTGATTTTAACATTAGATACATTGTATTGCTTTAGCAATGTAGTTATCATATAATCTTTTTCAGTTTTTGATATAAATTCTTTTACTAGCATTTTAATTCTCCTTATATATAAATAGAAATGGGAAACAAATTAGTTTCCCATTTATAAGTTATTTATATAATCGATTTAATTATTCTGAAGCTTCTTTTACTTCCTGTTCATTAAATAAATTTTCATCTGAGCCATCATTAATAAACTTCTGTACAATCTGCTTCACAAAAGTTCGTTCTGAATCAACACCACCTGAATTATCGTACTGAGGATATATTGTTATATCTGCAGCTTCTTCGATTGAAAATTCATCAAACAATAACCCAGCTATTTCAACTGAGGTTCTTGTAGAAATACCTGAATTGATTCTTGGATTTTCATTCCCTGCCTCAATTCGCGTTAAGTGAGCAATTTCTGCCACAGCTTTCAATTTATCAGCAGCCACATGAGGAAACATATAAGTTAATAAACCATGTTCATCCTCACTATTTAAAATATCCATTTCAATGATTGTAAATCTATCCATTAATGCTTTATCTAAAACTCTGGTTGAAGTATATTCATTTCCAATGTTTGCTGTCGCTACGAAAGTAACACCAGGAGCAACTTTGATAGTTGCTTGAACATCTTGCTCATCTAATCGTAAATATCTTTGGCCTTGGTCAAGAACGGTCATTAAGATATTCCACGCATCTGGATGAGCTCTTGAAAGTTCATCTAATAGAATTACAGCGTTCTCAGTTTGAATTGCTTTCACAAATAATGACTCTGAAAAATAAGTACCTTCACCTTCGTTAAAGTGAGTATTACCAATTAAAGTGGCTCGTGGGTCCTGAGTAGCACCCAAGTTGAAATAAAAATCAGGTCGCTCAAGTGAGTTAACAAGTGCTTTCGCAGCCATAGTTTTACCACAACCAGCAGCACCAGTCATCATAATATTTTTACCTCTAACAGCAGACCGTACTAAATACTTCCATTTTAATTCATTCATAACCAATCCCTTTGGCTTTAATTTATAAGATGAATGGATAAAGTTAAGAACCTCTGCATGCTCAGTTGGAACTTCTAATACAGTTGTTGAACTAATAATTTCCCCCTCTGGTTGTATTTCTTCATTAAATACATTCATATTGACTAATTCCTTTCTACCATCTGAAAATACAGCAATGGCTTTATTAGTGTTAAATGCTTCCTCACGAAGCGTTTTTGTGAAAGTTGATGCTTTCACTTTTTTGTCATCTTGACCAATTACTTGATAAACATCTGTTTGCTTACCAAATACATTTCTTGTAACCTTACTTGTTTTATAAACTGCTTTCATATTGAAAACTCCTTTTGTTATTGAATTGTTAATAATCATCATTCATCCTACATAGTAATATACGATGCGGTACCCATTGGAACCAAACAAAATCGGCAATTAAATTGTAACAAATTGTAACAACTATTGCGAATAACTTTTTGATGTTATTGTATGTGATAATATTTTTCATTTTACTGATTTAAAAACTTTTTATTCATAGTTTTTGCTACATCCATCATATTCGTTGGTGAAATGAATGATGCATCATTACCATACATCGACTGAAAAGTGCTTTTATCATGGTCAGTGGTATATTTACCACCTGATATAAAATAACTCATGACTTTAATACCCAAATTAGTCATTTTAGTGGTCATTTTTTTAGTATGCTTTGTTGCCGCATGACCTGTATATGATATATCTTTACCATAAAACATAGGACATCCATCTGAATAATTAATAAAATAACTATCTTGATTTGAATTACCTGGAATCAAATCCTTCATAATCGCTTCAAAACATAAACCTTCTGGTGTAGTACCATACGGTAATAAATATTTAAATATTGATTTCACCTTTGTTAATTTATCTACACGCGAATCATAACATATTACTATTAATGGTTTAGGGTCGCTACTTCTGCTATGACCACCGTGGGTAGTTCGGACACTCATAACAACCTCAATGTTTCCAACCATATCACATGCTTTAATCATTGCCACTGCTGATGTCATTGCTTTAATCCAAGGTGTCCCGTGCATAGACCCAGAAGCATCAACTGAAATATGTAAATAAGCTTTGTTATACTTTTCAACAAAAGTTTGACTAAATACATTTGAATTTCCAAAACCTAATTCTGAAATTAATCTTTTATCTAATCGACCAGAACCTTTACGGGTAAATTTAAGTGAATTTTCTTCACCTCTAATTTGTAATTTCTTACCTAAAATATTTCCAAGTCTTAATCCTTCTTCAACAAAATTAAACCGTTCAAAAGTTGTATAGGTTCTACCATTATTAGAACTACAAACACTAAATTGGTCAGTATCAATTAGCATTTTAGTGAGTTTTTTAATTACAATACATTTAACACCACTTGATTTTGCATTCCAGTGGTTAATATCAGTACCGACTTGTTCATAAGTAGCACCAGATGATTCAATTGCAGAAACATCTGATTGAAGTTTTTTGGATGCTTTAGTTTTTTGTACATTACCATCCATAAAATCACTTTGTTTATCCAAGTGTTTTTTTAATATATCTTTTTGTCGGTCAGTCAATTCTACAGCATCAGAACCATCATCATTAGTTGTATTTGCATCTGAATTATCATCGCTGCCAGAACCACCACTTGAATTTTCATCATCACCTTCTCCATCTGAATTTTCATTACCACCACCAGTTCCACCACTTGAACTTTCTTCTGAATTTTCATTATCTGAATTTTTATCATCTGAATTTTCATCAATATTACTATCTATATTAGTCAATATAACCTTAAACACATCACAAGCAACATCAAATGCTTCACTTGTGGACTTTAATCTACCTATATTTTTTAAATCAATTATAGAATATATTTCCCGTAACCCTGGAAGTGCAGTTAATTGAGTATTTTTATTATGAAGATTGATGATGCGAGCTTCATACGATTCTATATCTAATAACCGCAACTCAGTTGATAAAAGCATCTTGTCCACTGTTTTAGAATAGAAAAACTTATTATACATTTCATGATAATAACCTTTATATCCAGGTGAAGTGGTGAAAATAAAATTATCAATCCGTCTATCTTCAACATAATTTAACATATTTTTAATATGGATTTGGACTTGGTAACGATTTAACCCTTTCCTATCACCTAACACATAAAACTCAGCTGGGATATTAACCTCAAGATTTTTTAAAGAATCAAAATCAGTCATTAAGTTATGAGCTGCTTCATGAAGTGCTAACCCAACAGTTGGGTCGAAGTTTTTTTCATTAATATTAGCTGATATATTAATAGTTTTACCATCTGTATATGAATCGTTACCTTTAAAACTAACAGGGATAGATTTACCAGTTAATATATTAACAAAATTTGAAATGGCCCGTTTATATGAGGCTAGTTTGATTGGATCCTTACCTTTAGGTTTATCGCTCGATAAACCTAAAAATTCATCAACTGATACGGAGCTGGAATCAGTGTCCCAGAAATTTGAATAGCTACTTGGTGTATTGTTCATACTAAATTTTCCTTTTTTGTTAAATTGTTAATAATCATATCCTTAACCACTATATAAATATACGATGCAAAACCTATTGGTTCCAAATAAAATCGACAATTAAATTGTAAAAAATTGTAACAACTTTTTTGATTTATATTAGTGTTTTTTTCGTTTCTCATTATGTTATAATATACGATGCAAAACCCATTGGAACCAAACAAAGCCAGCAATTAAATTGTAACAGTTTGTAATAATTATTTCACACGAGGGGGCTGCAGCGACTTCTTGCTCATTTTTTTTGCATTTAAGTTAAATTTATTTAAAATATTAATAATTTTTCGCTTAGATGGTCTAAATGGTTTACCGGGAATGATGGGTTCCTTGGTTTTTATTTTTTGATGTCTTTGTACTACTTTTTGTATTTGCTGCATTTTTAATTCATCTTCGGGTGACAATACAAAAGACGGCCCATATAATATTATACTTATTACTAGCAATATATCCGCAACATTTATTTCACCATCAAAATTAATATTACCTAATATATTCATCACATATAATTGGTCCTCAGTATATGAGTCCAGTGTGAACTCATCCATTATCATTGCTATTAACAAAATAATATCTGCAACACTAACCACTAAATCTAAATCTACATCACCGGAACCTGGTTGTAAAATTACATTTGCACATTTACTTGAACTTGCATTTAATGAGTCAAAACTCGAATCAGATATATACATATTGTCTAACTCTATACATAAATCCAAGTAAGATAATATGTAATCAGGATTTGCAGTATGTATATTATATTTTATTTTCATTAGTGGTGCACGGTTAACATTAGTTGTCGATATATATGGGTCTGAGGTATTGGTATTATTGAAAATCATAACATTATGATAAGATGCTATCAGGGTCCAATTGCCTTGTAAAGCTGTATCGTAATCATATATCCCGAGGGTGTTAGATACAGTAGTATTATCCCAATTGATAAATTCAAATCCACCAGCGTCCCAAGTTCCTCCTGCATTAAAACAATCAGGTAAATTATTTGGTAGTGGTGTAATATTTTGAAGGCCAGCACAATATCCTAATTCGGTATTTTCATAAAATGGACTATATACGATAAACTGCACACCACTCACATCAAGTTGCTCAGGGTATGAATATGTAAATTGTACATATCCATATTGGTCTGCTAAATCCACAGATGGCGTACCACACATAGTATCATGGTCTATTGGGATTGGCTCTCCTGGAGTGTGGTGTTCTCCTTCTATGTAACAATGGTTAAGTAGTTCACTCCACCAACATCCATGAGCTGCATAAATACAAGTACCTTCATCTCCAACCGTACAACAATCTTGTTCAAATGGTAATGGTTTTATTTCTTCTACATCAATACAAAAATCATGGTCGGGATTGCACCCTAAAAATATACAAGTATTATTTTCCTCTGTTGCATTTGGATTATAATTGTATGCAGTGTCATCCATACAACCAAAAATATCAATATCTTGTGAAGGGGGGATATTATCATTCAAATCGTCTAATATTTTATAACCTTCTGGACACTCATCCTCACATGATGTTACTAAATCATTATAGTGGTCACAAGTATCATTACCCGATACATCTACACAACAAACCAAAGGAAGTGTATTGCAATCACATGCTTGATAATTAATGTTACTGACCCCAAATACAGGTGAATCATACGAGTAATAAATTTCAACACCATCGCAGTCGCAATATTGGCCATATAAATCGGCAGCATATACACATGAATCATCCTGGAATGCTGTAGCGTCTGGGTCATAATTACATGCTCCGGTATCTGTACATCCAAATATTTCCTCAGTATAAACACAACAATAATGCTCGTTAGTTATCCATGCATCATCAGATGGATTACAACCGTCGTTGTCAGGGTGAAAGCACTCTTGACCCGGTAAATCATAATAATTGTTGTCGCTATCTTCACATGATATTACATCGATGCTATTATCAACACACCCAAAATATTTACAAGAATTATCATTAATGCAACTCGAAGCATTTCCACCACATACAAGTGGTATCCAAGAACATTGGGAATCACTTTCACACCCATAAATAGGGTAAAGTAACTCGTCCCCCTCATCATCAAAAACTAAGTTGGCACAAAGTTCTATAACTCCCTCAGTTGAATCTTCTGCAGATGGAACACAGGAACCAATGGCAGCAGAAATTAAATAATTGGTCTGTCCCGCACATTCTTCACACCAACAATCACAATTAGCTGCAGCCGGGTCATCACACCCATATCCTTGCCCACCAAAATCATCTGGCCAATCGGGCCATATCCAACCTAAGTCGTCCCAGGTGTCATCTATTTCTCCATCTCCGTCATAATCAAATCCATCTGGTATCCCATCTCCATCTATATCGATTAAAAAATTATCTAACCAATCTTGTAGTTGACCTGTACAATCATCACTTGCACAACCTGCATATTCCCATTGGGTGCAACAACCGTCACTGCCATTTACACAGTTATAAAAACAGCATTTTTCCGTATGGTCATAATTTCCATAACCATCCCACCAACAAATACCATGCCCGGGACAGGGAGTACAATTACAATCAGTTGGTACAGAATATGGTACTGCATTATAAATAAAATTAGGATGTGGTCCAAAATGAAACACCATTGAATGATAATCAAATGGGTCGTTTACATAACTATAATTTAAATAGCAAGGATAATTGTTCATAGAACTTTCAGGGGTTTGTAAGTCCATAAAAACTTTTACATTATTTTCTATTAATTGCTGTCTAAATATTTGGATATCATGTTCATAACAAGGAAATGGGCCAAAGTATTCACTAAAATCCTCGAATTGAGAAGTCCAACCAGCGCAAAAATAGCCATAACCAACATCATATGGACCTGCATTACTGGTCCACGGCAGCCACTCACCCTGATGACCTGGTATACCATGACAATTTATCACTACACCATCATCATCTGTAACAACATACATTATTTTTTGTGGGGATTCACTGGCCAAACAACCCTGATGTGGAGTATAATATTCATCATTCATTAAATGCTCATATGCTCTATACATAAATGGTATCAAGGAGCGCCGTGACCTTGAATCTTCATTTTCAGAGCTATTTAACGATTCTTGGGCTATATTACCTAATTCATTACATCTAAGCTCAAACTCAAAGTAGTCAGGTACATCTGTTAAGTATAATGCATCAGCTAATGACAACATTGCAGTCTCACAGTAAGGTATAGCACCAATACCATCAGTAGCTATTAAACCAAACCCACATGGGTACCCCCCCGAATCTTCAAATGTTTCATAATGTTGCAATAATTCATTAGCTAATCTCACACCATTTACACCCATGGAGCCAGTCATATCAACTACTAAATATAAAATAAATGGTTCACATACATTTTGTTCTAAATTTCCGTAATCACAAGTTCCATCAAAAATTTGGGCTATAGGACTATAATTTAAAGCACTCAATGCTGCATCACCTGTATGTGGTACACTCCAATTGGTGCAACCCAACTCACCATATTCACACATTTCGCAAATTGTATCTGGGGCTCCATCACCATCTGTATCATTCCACCCATCTGGTAATATAGCAATTTGAGGGCAACTTAAACATTCAACATTACCATTTTGATTACATTGTATGCATTGAGGGTCACAATTGATAGCAGCACGGTCAATACATGCAAACCAATTACCATCCCAATCGTGTGGATAAGTGCAGCAATCAAAATCAATATATGGGGGTGTTATATTCCAAGTTCCTGTACAAGAAATTGCGCTCCCTAAATAGTTGTCGGCAAAAGGGTCTGGGCAACCAACTAACTCCTCCGCATAACCAACGCACGACCCATCATCTATTACAGCATCACTGTTATAATTTGATGATAGTGGGTCGGTACACCCCTCGATAGATTCACAACAATCTGGGTAACCATCCGAATCTTCATCTCCACACGACATGGTTGCTTCCGGGTCAAAACTGGATGAAAGCACATCCATGCAACCAATTATGTATTCACAGCAAGAAGTATCACTAAATATTACTCCCCAGCCGCTGTCACACCCATCATTACCTTCAACATAATTTTCTGCAATTGGGTCTGGACAACCTGCCGTGTATATACACTCATAATTAACGGTTGCTTCAGGATTATAATTTTCTGCAGCCCAATCCATACAACCTAATATGTCAGTTGAACAATTACCACCAGGGCAATTTATCCAACGAGTATTTGAATAGTTTTCTTCATATGCAAAAAGATTGCAAGACATATAATCATTAATATAATCTGGGCTGGCTCCCATTCCTATGTAATTAGATTGAAAATAATTATTTAGCCATAATATGCATTGGTTTGAAGCATTAGCACTATAATTAGCATATGTATGATTTTCGCTACAAGGAAGTACAGGACCAATTCCAGTAGGAGAATCACTTATTTCAATTATAGGACTGTCAATATCACATGATCCAGTAAAATCATGGTCCACACAGCAAATTACCGTTTCTGTTAAATGGCAATTGCTATGCCTTATACCATGTGTATAACCCTGGGATTCATAATTACCATTTGTATGAAAATGAAATGGTAAATCTTGATTACTAAATACACTCGAATCGTAACATTCTGGGTATGGAGGGCAAAAATTATTGTTTTCTAACCCTAAATTAGAAATAATATTTTGGCATAATAAAGAAGAAGGGAGATGTTCATACAACATATTATCCCCCCAACCTAAATGATTGTGCTTTAAATTCACTGTTTGCAAATTAGTATTATATGCTAAGAATGAACGATAATCAGGAAATTGGTCAGTAAGATGAGCTGGGGGGTTATTATTATACTCACTCCAATCTAACATAGTTCTATCAATCCAACCATATAAATGGTTATTTCTAAGGCTTACATGATAAACCTCAGGAAATATATTTTCACTAAATATTCTTTGCCAAGTATTACAATACATAGGAAAATGACCATAATCACCTGTACTATAACAACCTTCATTGGTAAACCAATTAGATGTTATATTATTATGGCTCAATCTAAAAACACCAAGCGTATCAGCAATTGTTGTATTCGTTACGCTATAATCAAACCATGATGGAACATTTTCGTGATGTGTTTGTAATTGCATAGCATGTACCAATTCATCTAAAGTACCGTATATACCTAAATAATCTAAATCTATTGTTGATAAATTTGTACCTGCAGGTAAATGTCCATCCGTTGTTAACATTTGATATTGACATGTTGCAAAATCATTACACTCGGGGTCAATCATGTTCATATTTACATGAAAAAAATCAGCAATATCATTTGTTGAAATACATTTACAACCGAATGGGGATATTACTCGCTCCCCGTTTTCGTCAACCCAATCCTCGGGTCTAAACACACTCAATGATTTAAATACATGTGTTTCACCAGTGTGATTAAAATTTGTTTCATATTGAATAGACCAATGACTTTGGTCACTAATAAAATTAAATGGATTTATTGATTGATGATAATATGATGAACCTTCACAATTTACAATAAAAAATTCTATTAATTGTAAATCTGAAACTTTATAATGAGTTAATCCATCTGTAGGTATTTGAAATTGGTCTCCGTAGGAATTTGTATAAAGGCCTTGGCCCGTTCCTTGTCCTGGTGGTATTGTTTGGGGCTGTATTGGATTATCTGTCGTGCAACGAACAGAGAAGCCGTATCGCTTATTGATGTGGTGACGGTTAACAGTTGTGTAATGGTAGAGCAGTAGCCGGTCCCATGCAGTGGTACTACTATACTCAGTAGAAGACCAAAAGTAGCCGAAGCGTCCAATATCGTTGTAATTACCATTACTGCTGCGACGGTAACCAGAGGGAACACCTGCAAAACCACTTGTACCAAATTCAGCGTTATTCTCCAAATTACCATTATTCCAAAGGTTGGCATTGCCTGCCAGTTTACTGCCTTCATTAGTGCCTCTGGGGCCTAAACCATCTGCTGCTGATTGAGGCATACCTAAATACATCTCTAATGCTTTATATTCTTCATCACTTGGTACATGCCAACCTTCAGGACAGATTCCTCTTTCATCAACTGCAGCGAACCAATTGTATAGATTACCATAGGTTTCTAAGTTAGATGGGTCATCATTATAATAACTATAAGACCCCGACGCAGTAGAAATCCAATCGTTATTATTTAAACCAGTAGTTATATCATCACCATTATTATACTTTGTTGTTTTTAAATTTGTTGTCAACATGGCGTATGATAAAGAACCAGATTGGAAAGAAATAGATTCATATTCATTTCCATCTACATCTATTGCTGAAGGCATAAAAAAACCTTCTACTGCTTCACGAGGAATACTTGGAACCCAACTGTCACCATTAAGAAAAGGTATTTGCTCAATTGTATCAAAATCTGTATTGTAACCGATACCATTTTCGGGGTAAGCAAGTTCTTCACAATACAAAATAGCATCACTGCTGACCCAATTATCTAAATCTGTTTCAGATGTTTGTTCCCATTCACCACCAAAATAACAAAATTCTCTTGATATTGCACAATGCCCCTGTGGACATAAATAAGATAAATTAGATGTACAACCCGGGTCTATATCACTAAACCCTCCATCACAACCTTCTAAACAATAACTTAATATTGATTCATAATATGCACAATCTAATTCATCACTTCCTGTACATACTAAGTCATCTATTGTTGTGATGTCATCTTCAAGGCAACGAACAGGAAAGCCGTTCTTCTTACCGTAGTCCCACCGTTTAACAGTCGTAGTATTGTAGAACAAGCTCCGGTGCAATGCAGTGGTACTACTATACTCAGTAGAAGACCAAAAGTAGGTGTAGTTTCCTACATTGTTGTAAAACCCATTACTGCTGTTACTGCTGCTACGGTAACCAGAGGGAACACCTGTGAAACCACTGGTACCAAATTCAGGGTTAATCTCTAAATTACCATTATTCCAAAGGTTGGCATTGCCTGCCAGTTTACTGCCTTCATTAGTACCTCTCCAGTCCATACCATCTGCTTCTGATTGAGACATACCTAAATACATCTCTAATGTTTTAAATTCTTCATCTGATGGGACATGCCAACCTTCAGGGCAGATTCCTCTTTCATCATCTACTACTGCCCAATTGTATAAATTGCCATATAATTCTGCCAAAGATGGGTCATTATCATACACTCCGTATTGACCTTCATCATAACTGCCCCAATCTCCATTATTGGTTATATTTGGGATGACATCACCATTATTGTAATGAGTGACCTTTAGGTTCTCTGACATCCACAGTTGGTTACCGATTAGGATGGCATCATATACATTACCATCGATGTCGGTTACTGTACCACCACTCAACTGACATTCATCATTTATTTCAAAAATATATTGGCATACTTCAGGTGGTTGTTCTTCACAAGTAGTTGTTCCTGTGCAACTTTCATCATCTGGTTCACCGAAAGAGCCCCAATCATAATTCCAACTATATGGTATATCATAGTCTGGTACAGTAAGTGGTGGGTAATGCAAATATAAATAATCCAACGCCAATTTAACATCAATTTCTGGTATTGTTGTATTTGTACAATTAGGTTCTGAAGGAACATTTGGAGGGAATGGGGCATTATTACTGTAAGTGATAGCACCCTGACATTGGGGCGTTGTTAAAGTATGGCGCCCATTTAAAATAATTTCCACAGTTTGGTCACTTGTTAAATCTGGATTATGTGCTCTCAATAACCCCACTAATCCTGCAACCATTGGTGCACCATAACTCGTCCCACTCCCGACATGATTCCATTTTGATACAGCTTGTGGATTTGGTGTAAATTGAAAATATCCCAGGTCATCTATAAACCACATGTATTCATCTATCGCAGATTGTGCCAACCCATTATTAATAAATGTCTGAGGGATATTAGAATCACTATTTAATTGATAACCACCATTATTATCACCAGTCCATCGTAACCCAATATTTGCTCCTCCCATAGTCATTTGAGTATATGGATGGTGGAATATTTCTCCTTTACGGTCGTATCCGTCCCCAGATGTCATATTTAACCCATCATCATTTCTTGGTACACCAAACATGTGATTCTTAAATGGTGCTGAAACTGCATAAATGCCTAATTCATCAGTTAATACTCCTTCTGTACCAAAATTACTTTGTCCATCTGAACCTTGCACTTGAATTACTTTTTGGAGGCAGGTCGGAAATCTTTGTCCAGTAAAGTTCGATGAGGCTAAACACCCATAAGACCCAGACCAGGTACATGGCCCATAAAAGAGGTTAGATGATGGCATAAATGATACAGATGTACAATCCGCTTGAGTAGTTAAATTAGCACAATCTGATGCATACATTACTGAACCATCATTAAGTGTAATTAAAGGATTTGGATTACATTTTATATCATTATCAGCCATCCCCTCATTATTTCCAGCAGATGCTATTATTAAGACATTATTATCCCAAGCATCATCTACTAACCCCTGCCAAAATTCTCTGCGAGCATCTACTTCACTCCAATTGAACTGGTCTGCATTATCAATGGTTGAACCCCAACTACAATTAATAGCTACAGCACCATAAGTTATAGCGTTTTCTACAGCCCTTTGGAAAGCATAAGTTCTGGAAATATGTAAAGGGTCTTTTTCTTGCATATCAGAAAATGGTGTAGTCGGTGGTACTAAATAATCATCATATAATGTATCTGTAACCATTCCAAGTTTACAGTGTGGACAAACACCATGAATATCTCCATTAGCACCCATAATACTTAAAACGGCCGTTTCATGGTAAGCTGTATATGGAGCACTCCAGTCCCAATTACTACATTGAAAAAGATTATTTACTCCCCAACTTTCAGTTATAGGATTATTGCTATCACATAATGTCCAACCATTATATTGACATTGGGTAGCACTCGTACATGGCCCATTATCGATGCACGGGTTTCTCCACCAACACTCACCCCATATTTCATCAGCAGTACCGTTAATCCATTGAATTGGATTATGTATTGGTGGGTCAAATAAAATCATTCGGTCTTTATATTCTACATCAAATGGGTATGCTGATGCACCAACACCTAAAAGCAAAGGTGAGTAATTTCCTACATCGTATGTTGTAATAGCATCGCCCCAATTAATTTGGTCCCTTAAATTACTTTGATAATTTGTTTCTGAGTAAATAACACCAAATTCAAAAACATCCTCTGTAACTGCTTCATTATCTATAAAGGCAGCTTCTATATCGGGGTCATTTAGTATTGTTTTCATATCATTAGTAGTTTCAATGTTATACCAGTTATCAATTCTTGGTAATATACCTTTTTCATTAATTGCTCTTACTGTTTGTACACCAACCTTACTCATTAAAAGTTTTTTATTTTCAACTTTAAGTCGGCCAGCATATTTATCTTTTAATTTTATAATAACATTTGAAACATTAGTTTTATTTTTGTTTGTTCTATTCATATTATATTTTCTCTAAATTATTTATATCATCATTTAAAAATTCACCCGTGTTATCACATTTCCATGAAACCTTATTTCCTTCTATTTTAACAACTGTACCAGTTTCCATATAATAGGGTCAGCCAGGTTCAATATCTCTAACAGAATCTCCAGGTCTGATTGGTGTTTGTTGCTGGGCTTCAGATTTATTCCCTAACCCAAGTTGTTTAATTTTATTTTTAACATCTCTATCCGGTAATGTAGTAGATGTAGAAGAAGCTGTCATCATTATCCTATTCCATTGAAATTCAGCAATTCCTCCTTGAGTTTGTATATAATAACCACTACCCCATTTTAATGATGATAAGTTACCTTCCCAACATGATGTGCCAGTTCCATGACATTCATTAAATAATCCCTGACCATCACCTATTATAAATTCAATTGAATTTTCCCATTCACCCAATGCTTCAATTGTATTCATATCATCTAAACCATCATAAGAAATTTTATATGTTGAATTAGTTCCCAATGACATTAAATCGTAAACCAATGGTGATAATGATTGTACCCCTGAAATTGTTATAGTAATGTTATCCATATTGCTGCCTGGTAGATTTATCGTAAACCCATGCTCAGGTTCAAAGTTAGTATAATTCCCTGTAATATTTCCGTTATCATTGAATAATCCAACGCCTTGCCCTAAAACATTTATAACATTATGTTCAATCATAAAATCTGTTACTGAATTATTATCCATTTCAAATGGGAAACTAATAAAATTATTACCACCCCGCAGTTCGTATGTGAACTGTCCACTATCTCCTATATTTCCTTGATGATATGATTCTAATAATCCATATATATCCATCATCCCAGCACCAATACAACTCCCCTCAGGACATTGAGTAAAATCTTCAACCATACAAGGGTAACCTGAATTATCAGGGTCACAAAAATTATCCCAATACAAACAATCTTGGTCAGAATAGCAAAGTGGATAATCATATTGAATCCCACCAAGCGCAACCATTGGTAATCTCTTTGAACATTTATAACTATAATAACTAATATTGCCAAGGTCATTAAAAAATAACTCATTATAATCACAATATATGTCTTGACCATAATCTGGAGACCAAAATGATGGTATTTCACCGAGAGTTTGAACTTCTAAATTATCATAAGAAGAGGTTAAATATTCACTAATATTTCTCGCACCATGAGTTTTCATAACATCTACTATTTCACTTATTGATAGATTTGGATATAATGATGCAATCAACCCAATCATTCCTGATATATGAGGTGCAGCCATACTCGTTCCACTCATTAATGCATAATTGTTAAATATACTTGAATCATCAAAATATGGTTGACCTGATGCATCAAAAGAATTATGACAGCAAGGTTTTCCTTGTGCATCGAATTGACCTGGGCAACCACCTTCGGCATCATTACACCTGCGTGAACAAGATGGATTTTCTATACTATATGGATTATCAGGGTCATACCCATTGCACCCAAAGAATCTAATCATTATATCTTCGTATGCATCATCATTAAAATGAGGGAAGGACATGTCCAACCTCTCCTCAAACGCATGCGATGGCTTTAAGGACAAAATATTTTCACCCGGTGCTGCTATATCAACTTTACAATACGGCCCATTCCCATAATTACTAAACCATGCTATATCACCATGTGCATCCAAAGCAGATACATTAACAACCATTCCTGGAGTTGAACCTTCTTGTTGATTTAAACAGGCTTGACCACCACTGTGCAACAGCCAAGTGCCCCCATTATTTGAACAATTGTTCCGTAAAAAATCCTCATCATAATTATACGCACATTCATGCTGATAAATATTGGGTGTATCTTCATCGATTAACCATTCGGGTCTGTTTATCAGCCATGGGTATCTTGCTGAACTACCCGATGACATATCCACTGCTGAATTTCCAGCAGCAAATACGCTTACAATATCAGCAAAATCATATACAAGTTTAACTGCATCTTGTATTAATTGCGAAAATCCACCACCCCAACTATTATTAATTGCTTTAATATTCACACCTTTATTCAGCTTCATCTGTAATATATAATAAAATCCTAATAACAGAGCTTCCGTATCTAATGCACCAGAAACATTTCCCACCTTAACAGACATTATTTTGCAATTTGGACATACCCCAGCAAACCCATGATTATTATTTCCTTCTGCCGCAACAGTTCCAGCACAATGAGTACCGTGCCCATGGCCATCAAATGCATAATTTATTTCGCCCATTGAGGCTCCCGCGGCTAAAATGCGGGGACTGATACCGAAATACCCATCGTTACAATATTTTGGGTAAATATAGACAGCACTTGCATGAATACATGAATAAAATTCTGAAATCCAGTAAGTTCTATGCTGCGGCGTATATTCTTCATTTATATTTCTAAATGGAATTAGTTCATGTTCGTGTTCGTGTAAATAATGTATTATATCTCTGCACCCCTGAAAATTAGTACCAATGTCTGAATTGATTTCATTCAATACATCAATTGAATGTTGATTAATCGCAATACCATTTTGTTCACACTCTGGATTTACCCATACTTGGTTTACCATATCCCTGTGAAATATATCAACGCCAGTATCCAAGACAGCTATAACAGGTGGTTCACCATTTGATTGAAATAAATCATCATTCCATGCATCAACCCAACCAATATCTACACCATCTATGCCCATATATTGTGTATCTTCAGGTGTCATTTGTCCAAAAATAGCTGACCATTGAATACCTGAGTTTCCATCATTATATAATGGCCATGTTAAATTATTAACTACAAAAGCATCTGCTAACGCAGTATCAACATTCCCATATAGTGGATTCGTATCATCTAAGTCGTTTGGGTTGGGGGTACATCCAGCTGGGCATTGACAGTGTTCACCACAATAATTATTTGAATCACCCATTAAATCCCCATCCAAATCATAATAACAATTAACTGCATATCTACACACCCCACCATCATGTGTAGCATCTGGATTATAGTTACAGGCCGTTTCATCCATACAACCTAATATTTGAAAAATATCAGGAATACCATCATCATTTAAATCCCTATATTCACAGCAATCGGTTGCTGAAGTAATACCATTAATCTCTTGAAAATCACAATTACCCCACCCACATATTAAACCGGGTTCATCACACCCACCAACAAGACCAGTACCATCATACTGATAACCCTGAAAATCACAATCGCCATCACCCACGCCGCAGGGATAATCTGCAGTGTAACAATCTGTGTACACCACACAAGTCCTTATACCATATTCAGTACCATTCCAACCAGAATGACAATATTCACCTGTATTACAATCTGTATGAGTTGAACATGCAATAACATCACATATTCCATCTCCATTAATGTCATATAAACAACTACCATCATCAACATTTGCATCTGGATTATAATTAGCACATGCATTAGGGTCGGTGCATCCGAGTATGGGAATTAATTCACAACAATCTGAATATGGTCTTTCTATACCATTTATTCCATTAAATGGACAATTATCACTCCCGCATTGCAATCCAGGTGCATCACAATCAGAATCATAATCACAATCTCCATCACCGTCTCCGCAGGGATTATTTGAACAATAATCAGTATAAGGTTGAATAGGGCCGTCATCAGCAATTCCAGCATATATACAAAATCTTTCACCATATTCAGCACCATTCCAACCAGAATGACAATATTCACCTGTATTACAATCTGTATGAGTTGAACATTCCCCTGTTCGCGTAGATGAATTATTACCTATATAAAACACCTGATTCATTTCAGCATATTCAACATCGGGGTCTAAATTAAAATTTCTAACCATTGTTTCAATAGATTGTAAATCGGATTGCTTATCAAACTTAATAATAGTAATATCACCAAATGGTTGATTATGAGGTACATTCCCAACTTTTTTTATCTTTACATTAGTAATAGAATTTGGTATATGCTTGGCCAGAGATTGTGGTAAATTAATCAATTTACCATAGGTTATTTGCCTACCTTGTATTTTTTCAATGGGTATTTTTTTAATAACATTACTGGTTTGCTTAAACTTAACAATTATAGAATCATTGTTAATATCTGGCTGTCTATCACGCGTAACAATATTTTTAGCAAAATTATTTTCATTAAATATTTCTGGTGTATAATCCACTGCTTCAGTTAGTGGTTTTTTATTTACCCCTGGACTATTGTTCTTTTTATAATTTTTAATACTACCCATAAATAATTTACCTTATTTTTTCTTTAAATATTCAGTCAACAATTCAGGTTCAACGATAGCTTGGTATTTATACTTGCTGTGAAACCCACGGTGGCATTTAATACACAATACAACACCATTACTCATCTCAAATCTTTTATCGGGAAACTTGGCCCAACTATACTTATGATGTGCATGCATCGTTCTTGTTGTCTTTCGTTTCTTGTTACACTTCATACAAACATAATATTTAGATTGTCCCTGTTTTCCTTTATTCAATTCAAACACAAGTTTACGCCATGACATGTACTTCACCTTTTCCATAGGTGATTCCCATCTATCGCCAGATTTATATTTTAATCGCTTTCGCTTATATTTCAACCTACGCATATACTATAATTATACATTCCAGCGAAATTCCTCAAATCCTGGGCAATTACTTTGTAAACCACTTTCTGGTGGCATCTCACTACACCATGCATTTATCCAATATGCATGATATGGTTGTATTGTAATTAAGTTACCTACCCAGCAGTTATCCGAATATATATATTCAGATGAAATTCCACTTATCCAATCAGTTAAACAAACATTAAAAAACCCCTGTCCTCGCGTAATAATATATTCAATGTACCGTTTATTATTTCCAAGAGCCTGTAATATAGGAATTTCAGCCGTTCCTGAAAATGATATAAGTCTATTCATTCCAGTGGACAAATCGTATGTTATATCAGTATCAATTGGATACCCTGGAACTGATAGCGTTGCCCCCATACTATTTGCATGTTCCAAGTACATCATATAACCATTTTTTTTATCCCAATTGATTAAATTACCACTACAATTCTCATGGTCTATATCACCCGTCATATTACACCATAAACCTACTCCTTGACCCATAGTCATACTCCACCAGGCTAAATAACTCATCAAAGTGGATACATCAGAATTTAATCCAGCCCAATAATCAAGTTCCATTTCAAATGGAAAACTTATGTAATTCCACCCACTATTCAATGGGTTTATGTGGTGAGTCATTAATTGAGGTGGACCGGGTCCACCTCTCGGGTTTGAATTTGATGAACCATCTGTTTCTTTATACCACATAAATGTTTCTGCACCATCACACCAATTGTTATCATTACCACATCTTAAATTAATCCAATACCCCTTGTTATGATATAAATTATTTAAATTCCCTGACCAACCACACTCAGGTGATTGTGCACATGGACCATATTGATTACAATCACTCCAGCAAGTATTAAATAACCCTATACCTTGACCTAAAATAAATTCTACAAACGGTTCTATATTAGTTGATGAATTTTCAAATGCTTCTATTACATTTATGCCATCTTCTCCATCATAGGACACTAATACATTATTACCAGTTGATAAATTATATTCATATGGTTCTGAATTAACATATGCATCATAATAAATTATGCCAGGGTCATCGACATCTATTTCTTCACCATCTACATTAAACCAATACCCTGAATTTACAACTAAATCCTGTAAGTTACCAGACCATTCACCATCAATATTAAATAACCCAACACCCTGGCCGAGAATATGATTCCAACGCAATGTAGGATTATTATCAATTAAATTTTGTAAAGAACTATCTACCAATTCATGTGGAAAACTGATTAAATTATTACCTTCGCTATCAAGTTGTAATGCAAAAGTCTGTATAATTGGTTCGACATATGGATATGTGCAACTACCATCATCAATCGTAGCATTTGCATTATAATTATCTGCTTCAGAATCAATACACCCAAATACTATCCCACCAACGATATCCATATCAATTTGATTAACTCCACCAATTGATACTGAACCACCAAGTGTTCCTTGCATCCAATTATTCGGTTCATTATTATCGTAATTACCCCAACCATTCATATTATTGGGAAATTTCAGCTCCATTGAATGTGGCCCGTGGTTAGTAGTAGAACTCCATGCACCATATTCCACAACACCCTCTGGTATAGGTAATGACCAATCGTCATCGTGTAAGTGTAGTTGATTTTTTGTTAAATCCATAAAAGTCACGAGATTATTATTATTATCATATAACCTTATATATTCCCCACATTGTTCTCCAAACACTTTGTTTAAGCTTTTATCATCATACCATTCAAATGCATTTGGATTATCACCATCAAATCTTATATGACTTAAATCAAAATGGTCAGCACCACATTGTGACCAATTAGTAGCTTGACCATATGGGGTACATGACATATTACCATTAAATGCAAGTGCGCCAGGCATACAACAACCATATGTTTCTTCACTAATTATATTTGGATGGCAATAACAATCAGTTGCACTTACTGGATTACAACTATTATTTCCTGCAAGACAATGATTGGTCCCAGGAAGTGTTGCTATGGCAGCATTGTCATAACAAATGGAGGCCATCATATCACATGAATCGGGTGCACCAAAACATGGTAAACAGTTTTCTGCACAAGAACTATTTGAACTAAAATCTACATAATCACATTGAAAACACGATATCCAATCTAGGTCCCAGCAATCATATAAATCATAACACGAGTCTTGCTGATTAATACATTGTTCTTCAGCTGTTGGGTCAAATGTTCCAATACAATCAGTACTACCTTGTTGCCCATTAACATAACCACTAAAATCTAAATAATTTTCTGTATCAGAACCAATTTGGTTTATCAAATTGGGCCACCCAATTATAGATTGCCCATTTTGTGTCCATTCTTCGGGAACTTCACCATTAGTATAATGCCAAATATCAGGATAACATTCAGTACCATCAGCACAAAATCCAGGTTGAGCCCACACATTAATATCATCACATAAAGGTAGCCAAGTTTCCTTTCTTCTGACAATTGATGTGTAATTTTTGGGATATATAACACTCCCCGCGGGGAATGTGAATAATACATCATTCGTACATGTAGTACATGCTGGTGTTTCTGCTCCATCTATAAACCAATTATCACCACAATTCCAAATATTATGCACTTCCCACCCAGATATATCAATTGGGTGCCATGTTGGATTATAAAATTCTATAAATGGATAGTTACGGTTACCATGTGACATCATTCCAGGTATATCAAATTGCATCTCCGAAATATATAATTTATCATCATCTAAATAATTAATAGCATGATAACTATTAACCTCTTCAATTATTTCAACTAATGCTTTAACCACATTGACGATGGTCTCATCGTTTGCAATACCAGGACATATTGATTCAGTATTCAATTCAAACTGGATAGCATCTACACATTCATCTGGTGTATCAACACCAAATTGATTACAATTAGATGAATACCTGGTTACAGTATTTTGTACCCATCCTCTGAAATGATTATATGATATTGCACTACTACCAAAATTATTATTATCAAATGCTGTATTGATTATATCCTCAAATGCATTTTGGCCAAAATATGAATTTAAAGATAATCCATCAAACCCACCTTCTGTTCCACCAGTCCCTAAATCAACAGCCCATTGAAAACAACTACCCTCATCTTCACCACTATTACATCCATAGCCATATCCAACCGAATGAAAATCTATTACTAATTTTATATCAGGGTGTGAGTTTAAATATCCTTTAATGCCTTCCTTATAAGGAATGAGTTGATAACCCAACCCATCAAATGCATCTGTATATCCATAATAACTACTTGCATATGGTTGTGCTAATAAATTATGATAATAATTAGCATCGTCTGCCTTATATGCATTATATATAATAGGCAATCCTGTAATATCTTGTAATGTACGAATTAATGCACCAGTACATAAATCTCTTGGTTTACAATCAGGAGGCCCACTTTCAAAATTAAACCAATCAACATGCCTACAATGATTTACAGCATGAGGAGCACTTAAAAGAATAGCGTTACCCTCAATATTACTGTCAATTAAATTATACGATACATCAGGACTTGAACCAATTGGAACCCAAATATTCTCAGCAGGCTCAAAAAAGTTATCCTCATAATCAACCAATTTACTCAGTATCTCAGCATCTGATAACTCTATAGCCATATTAAACCCTTTCTAATTTACAACACATTGACCAGTGTCCATATCCCAAACAGAACTCCCATCAGGACTGCACATCATATTCAAGACATCTGGATTTACATTCAACCACCACCCGTCATATTCATGAACCGGGGGACTATCAGGTTGTTGTGGAACAATTGGCTTTGGCTTCTTCCCGATTGGCTTCTTCCCAATCGGCCGATTGAAGTCAATCGTTGATTTGTTATATTGATTATAACGACCACTTGTTTGTTTAAAATATTGCATATTTCGCTTATTGCGTGCCATAACTATGCCCTTTATTTTGTGTTATTTTCTTCTATTATTAACATTCCCGCAATTAGTGTTAGGTAATTCAGATGAATATTGTTGTCCACCACCAGATACTGATTTAGGAATTCCACCACCACCAACGGCCGTGTTTCCTGAATATCCACCAGCTGTTCCTATGAAAGTACCGACTATATTTAAACCAGCATCTGTATCTGTTGAATAAGTCCCCTCCTGGCTGAATTGTGTTATATGTATATGATTATCAACAGTACCTAAAGGTGGACCAGATACATGACCATGCGATGGTATATAGTGGTCATGTTCAGGTAAATTAACACCATGTGCATGCCCACCTCCTTGACCACGAGTTGTCATTCGAGATGTATTCATCACTACACCACCTGAATTATTAACACCAGATGAACCATGTTTTGGTGGTCTAACTTTTCTTCTTCTTTTATATCTTCTTCTATATCCCATTGTATTTCTCCATAGATTAATCAATTATAAATATCATATATAAAAACTTAGCATATAAAAATATTGCAAAAAAAATCCTATATAGTGAAAAAGTTGCGGCTATTCGGCCGGTGGTAAGAGCAACCTCACAGCAACCAAGCTAAAACCGAAAAACCGAATGAAGATGACTTTGGTCATCTAGCTCAATAGCCCTTACTAGCCATCAAGCTTATCAAGCAATGTGGTATGGTAGGTGCCGACACCACAATTGGCCAAATGACTGCGGAGTTGTAACAGTATGTAACAGGTTGTAACAACTCCGCAATTTCTGTCAAGCTTTATTTTGTAACAAGTTGTAACAGGCCGTAACAGTGTTTGGAGCATATATGATATTCTCCGTATATTATAGTATTCTGGGAAGCCGGATGCTTCAGTTAGTTGTATTATACAACTAAATTTGCCTCAGTCATAAGTTCTTTATTAGCCTAATAGTTAGGGTTGGTAATTTCTGGAAATGTATGTTGATAACTTTGTTGATAACTTTGTTGATAACTTTTTGGTATATAAAAAAAGGGGCTGAGAGAAAGGAGTAAACTCAACCCCTAATGAGCTAGACTGGTAGAAAGGAATAAAGACCAGCCTCTTTTGCTCGAATAGTGGCGAGAGAACCTGGAGGGACTTGAATTGTAACCATGGTAGAACCAATTCAAGTATGCAGGTTTCTCTCGTAATGTTATTATTTTATATTTATATCATTTACAGTTTCCACAGGTTTCTCTGTCTAAACCGTAAGTTGGGAAATCTATGTGATAATTAACTACACCTTTAACCATTTCATAAGTGTGGTCACATTCAGTACAGAACCGTACTGGAAATGGTTTATGATTTTCTTTAATATCGTTATCACTAATTTCTACTATTTCATTATTGTAATCAAACATATAATATCCTTTTTTTATTTTTATTAATTTATCGTTACTCTCAACGACTAATATATTAATCATTAACTTACAAAATTACCCTTAACGACTATTATAATATACGGACCTTTATCGGTACGAAACAAGCCTTTTTTTTTAATCATCAACTTTAATGTGTGGTAATAATGGAACTCTAATTAAACCACCATCTCTATCTACATACATACCTACCGTCCCAGTTAACGCTTCTGTATAATCACCATACATACCATCAATAAAATCTTCTATAATTTCACCAGCTATATCAGCCCATTCTGGCTTAGCTTCTCGTGTTACATCAACCAATGCTGACATTATATCTACCAGTGATGAATTAATTGTTATACCTCTACTCACAACCATTCTTCCAAATAGTTCTTTCTTTTCTGACCATGTCAATTCACCAGCCATAATGTTATTGTTAGTCATATCTATATTCTCCTTTTATAAATTTTCTGTATTTACAGCCATTATAGTCCATTCAGAACCAAACGCTATTCTATATTCATGAACTAATACTTTCGCTTCAGCCATTGTCTCACATGAATCAATGACCTCTGCATTACTATTATAAACACCTACTATATTATATTTCATATTTCTATTTCCTTTATTTATCATTTAACTTACACTGTAATATACGGAGCTTTTCCCATACGCTCCAACAGAAGCCGGCATATTAATTGTAACAATTTGTAACAATGGACCCACTGGAGCCATCAGCTCCATTAACATTGCCGGCCCCGGAGATAGAATTGAATGAATATATCTTAAAGCACATTGAGAGCTTAAGTTGCTCATATGGTCATAGATACTTGTAAGGTACATATAATATAATAGCTCGGGTGTTTGTGAGTGTTGGCTGTGTAGGATGTGTTGGTTTGATAGAGGAAAAGTTGTAAAATACAATTATATTGTGAATAGTTTGGCAGATTATTTGTATTTTACAATAGTTATACATAGTATAGCCGATTCCCATCCCTACACTTTAGCATTCACATTTACATACTCATATAATATCATTAGCGTCATATAGCTCACTTCCTGCACTTGTACCACATACTTAATATAATATACCTATCACATATTGTATATCAAAAGAATTCATGTCTTTTAGGTGTAAATACTGGTGCTAACTTTTCATCCTATGAACTCATTACCACATTCTTACTTGTATGGCCACTGTTCTTAATGCTGTTTTATCTGCATGACATTGTGCACATAATGTTTGTATATTTTATTTGACTGTATTATTATTATTCTTATTCATCCTGTTTTTATTGTCTTATGTCCATTGTTTTTTTATTGTTTTATATCCCATTATTATTGCTATCCATCCATTTACTATTACGAATATTGGAGCATCTAATTGTATTGCATGTAATGTCAATAATAAACTTGCTATGAAATCTGTTGGAACAAATAACCATTTATATTTTGTTGTTAGTAATAGACTGAATGCTAGCATTAGTAGTGTTAATCCTAAGTAACCTAGCATTGTGTTTTACTTGATTGTTTCATTTTATATATATTTATTTTGTAAAATTTTCTCCACAACATTATTTATATTTCTCCCACAACTTATTACATTCTGTTAATTCTACTCCTGTTGCTCGATGATGTGGATTGCCTTTTAAATCTTCTATTAAATGTTTTACAAATATTAAATCTTCCTTGATGAGCACAGTTGATACTTCTTGGACAGTATTATCATATATACATAGGTATAACTTTTCTAATTTTGGTATTATACTGCTTTGTTTATATTTTAAGTTTGAATGTAATTGTGACATCTTTGTGTCATCTTCTAATATATCTATTAATCGTTTACTCATAGATGATATTTCCTTCTATGTTCGCTCACCATTTTATGATATGGTTTCTTGTAATAATGTGATATGAATGTTGTTATTTCTGGTAGTTTTAATTTTCTTCTTAATGAGTTTTCTAACCTTGTATATGGACAATCTAATCTATTTAATCCTAAATGCATTATCCATGATATTATAGGTAATGATACCCAGATTGGTTCTTTTATTATTAATATTGGAACGCTCATAATTATAGTCCATAGTGCTAAATGATGTGATACTATTATTGTTGATAATAATATTCTATTCATTACACTACGCATCCAATTCCTTTATAGATACATGCCCACTCTCAGGGTCTGACCATTTTTCAACATCAAAATCAGAGTATAATTCATCACCCATAGAATCAAATTGAGTCGGTGTAGGTGGTGCCATATCCCATACATTATGTGTAATGTATTCTTCCATTTCTGAGTTAGTCATACCTTTAAGTTCCGTATAGTTATCTGTTTCTATTTCTAATGTATGTAATCTGTCCAATATTTCTTGTTGCCATTGAGTTATCTTTACTTTCATCCTGCATACCTCTTTCTATCTTTTGTTGCTTGGTCTTCGTGATATTCTGATTTACTAAAATCCATTTTTGTTTGGTTTGGATTTTCACTTATTTCTTTTTGATAGTTAAATACATACTCTCTTACATTCTTACCGAGTTCCATATTATTTGGATGTGTATCTACCAAGTTAATTACATCAACTTTGAAATCTGTAATTGATGGTGGTGATTGTACTTCATTGTGAATATATACTGCGAGAGGATTGCCATCCTTGTCTCTTGATAATACCTCTCCACCGAAGTCTTTTAATGTTAGTTCTTTATTACTCATCTATATCTCCTAAAAAAATTCATGTTGTAACACATCTGGTCGATGTGCTTTTATTCTTGCTTCTGCTATTTTAAAATAATCTTCATCTAATTCAATTCCTACAAAGTTAAAGTTCTCTTTTTTACAAGCAATTCCTGTTGAACCTGAACCCATATAAGGGTCTAATACTGTTCCACCCTTAGGTGTTATTAGTCTGACAAGATATTGCATTAATTTTACTGGTTTTACCGTTGGATGATGGTTGGCTCTCTTATTAACACCCCTGTTTCTTGGATTGTCCCCACCTACATTCCCCTCTTTTCGTGATGGGTCTTGTTTTTTCTCTTCAAACCCCTCCAATCCTGCATTCCTTTCCGCCTTACTTGCTTTGGCACAATAGAAAAATCGGGAATTATCATTAGGAAACAACCCCACCACTTCATCGCTCCCATCGTGGATTAGATTAGCTGGGAAACGTCCTGCATCAATCTCTCTGACCTTACCACCATTAAGCTCGTTGCCGTATGCTGTCTTTGATTCGTGTTTTGGTGCATCGTGCTTCCTCGTGCCACCTTCCGTCCCCACCCTACACTCATCTATATTAATTCCACCTGTTCCCCATTTCAATACATTCTCCACAATTGTTTTTTCTGATAAAGGCTTGCGTGCAAGTGTCCATAATTCCATCGCCGGTTTTAAGGCTGTTCCCCAGCCTTCGTATTCGGAAGTGCCTTTGGTTTCATTTATTTCACCGCTTATATTGTTTTGTCCTATTCTCTGATAAACAGTTAGATTAGTGTTAGTTTTTCCAATAATTTCTCTTTCTGCTTCTATTCTTTCAACTAATTCATCAATCCGTTTAGGAATTTCAATTTTTATATGTGGTCTTAATTTTGCCCAAAGTTCTGCTGTTGGAATTGCTGGTTGGTCTTTTCTTAAATAATGGCTTCCTACATCTGCTTTTCCAATTATCTCGTTTGTTTCTTTTTGCTTTAATCCAGTAGTTCTAAACCATTCTACAAACTTTAATTTTCTGCCAGTTTCTCCACAAATCTTGTCCACACTTTTTCCGATATTCAAACTTTTCGGGAATCCTGAACCATAAATCCAAGCTACAATATCTCTTATCTCAAATCCTGCATCTTCGATATTTACTGCCATTCTGTGTTGTGTCCGAGTTCCACAAGCAATTAAGATGTGTCCGCCGGGTTTTAATACTCTCATAGCTTCTTTCCATACTTCTACTTTTGGAACATCGTAATCCCATTTTTTGCCCATGAAATTTATTCCGTATGGTGGGTCGCTGACTACGGAATCAACTGAATTATCATCCATCACATGCATTGTTTTTAAACAATCACCTAATTTTAAATCTATATTCATTCATATCTCCTAAAAAAATTCATGCTGTACCTCATCTGGTTGATGTGCTTTTATTCTTGCTTCTGCTATCTTAAAATAATCTTCATCTAACTCAATTCCGATAAAGTTAAAGTTCTCTTTTTCACAAGCAATTCCTGTTGTACCTGAACCCATATAGGGGTCTAATACTGTTCCATCTTTGGGTGTTATTAGTCTGACAAGATATTGCATTAATTTCACTGGTTTTACCGTTGGATGGTTGTTTGTATCCAATCCTGCATTCCTTTCACTCTTACTTGCTTTCGCACAATAAAAAAATCGGGAATTATCATCAGGAAACAACCCCACCACTTCATCGCTTCCATCGTGGATTAGGTTTGCTGGGAATCTGCCTTGTTTTTGAACTTCGTGTTTTAAATCCTTGTCTCGTCCAGTAAAATTAATATTAGTTTCTTTGCCACTTCCTTTTGAAATTTGTCTTTGCTCTAAATCATATTTATCCTGCTCAGATGTTCCCACCCGACATCCATCTATATTCAACCCACCTGTTCCCCATTTCAATACATTCTCGGCAATTGTCTTTTCACTTAATGGTTTCCGTGCAAGTGTCCATAATTCCATTGCAGGTTTTAGGCCTGTTCCCCAGCCTTCCCATTCGGAAGTGCCTTTGGTTATTGTATCATCGTTATAATTCTTTTCTGATGTATTCCATCCATACCTGCCGCTATCTGTATTATGTTTTTTTGGCACATTAAGGTTTTTGCCAACAACTTTCCTCTTATTTCCTTGCAACTTATCAACTGCCTTACCTAAGTTGTGACTTTTAGGAAATCCTGAACCATATACCCAAGCAACAGTATCTCTTATTTCAAATCCTGCATCTTCAATATTTACAGCCATTCTATGCTGTGTTCGTGTTCCACAAGCTACCAAGATATGACCACCAGGTTTTAATACTCGCATAGCTTCTTCCCAAACTTCTACTTTTGGCACATCATAATCCCATTTTTTACCCATAAATGAAATTCCGTAAGGCGGGTCAGTAACAATACTATCCACCGTACAATCTTGCATCTCCTTCAATAAATCTAAACTATCGCCCTGTAATATCTTATTTTCCATTCTGTTTTCTGGCATTTCGTTTTGATGATTTGGATGGTTTATTAGCTTTCAATGGATTCTGTAAAGTCATTCCTACATCACCACCTTTACCAATTACACCCTGTTCTTTTAGACTTTCACCATTCTTATACATTTTCCATTCTTCTTTGCCAACATATTCCCAGCCAGTCTGTATTAATGTTTCAGCTATTGTTTCAGATACTCGTTTGATTATACCTGTTTTTGTACTTTTTATACATTTCATTTTTCACCACCATTCCATATAGGATGATTCAATATATTAGTAATATCCACTCGTATTTTAAATAACTCGTTTTCGAGAGCTGTTAGTTTTTCTAATATAAGTTCATTTGAATTTGTGGTTGTGGGGGTGTTTGTACTATTTCGTCTATCTTGTTTTGAGCGTTGTGTATATTTAGTTGTCATTGTAACCTATCCTTTAATTTAAAGAGTTATAACTATAAATACCATCAATCCGTTGGTCCTTTCGGTGGTCTATTTGGATTAATGGGTCTTGCTTTTTCTGTTTAAGTTTGAAGTGCTGTAAGACCAAAATTACCGAAGTGATTAGCTTCGCTATGTGTACACGAACAATGCGTTCATAATACCTCCATCTATTTTTATTTTAGTTATCAAAGATTGATACCTCTTGTAATAATTTCAATCGCAACTCCATCAATTTCAAACCTTACGGCAACCCCATTGATTTTTGTATCTTGATTCTACTCTTATTACAGAGTTATGTATCAACCCGTCATAACACTCATCGTGTTTAGCTTATTCAGTTTTGAATGTGCTGTAGGGTTACTCTGTATATAAGTATATATAACCTATTTAAAACATACTAATTATTATTCTATTTAAAATTCCTGTTTTAATGCCGCTTCATATACTAATGTATCATCTTCATTTAATACATCAAGCTCCTCGTCAGTAGCGTCTCTCCACACACCAGATTCACATAGTTCAGCTTCATCTATATATGAACCATCATAACCATCTGAGGGAGTTCCTTCAATTTCCACATGATTTACATGCAGATTGTATATATTTGTTATAGTACCGTCACTTGTTATTTCTAATATTTCTGTAATAGTCATTTTTATATTTCCTTTGTTTTTTTTATTTCATCGATATGCTTACATTTCTTTCTGAATGTGAACCCTCTACACTCACAATTTATTTTTCCAAGTGTATCCAGAGTAACAATGTAAGTAGAAGATGTTCCTTCAACTTCCCAATATTTTACACCATCTTTGAACCACTTAGTTTTAGTCATCGGCTTGTCTGGGTCACGATACCCAGTCCACCCAGGTATTTCATATTTAATACGACCATCTGATAACACATTCTGAATCATAAAGTTTCCAATTTATTTTCCATATCTAATTCACACCACTTAATATAAAAATCTAATTTTCGATTATTTTCCATCCAATGTCTTACACCTTCAGTACCTTTATAATCTCTAATTCTATTAATAATGGTAAATGTTTGTGGATTTAATATTGTATCGTTACCACCATTACTCATAACCAACCGTTTTGTAACTCTATAATCTTTACCATTAATCACACATTGACCTATAATCTGTCGTTCTAAAAATGTGTATTTAACTCTGTCCATTTTTAATTGTGATGTGTAATTTAAAGACTTGTAAGTAGCCCCATGTTCAATTGAATAACTTTCTATTTTACTGATTTCTAAACCTTTATTGTTTCTTCTCATAACTTTTCCTTTTTTGTTTTCTAAAAACTGATTAAATCATCATTTAACCTACATAGTAATATACGATGCGGTACCCATTGGTTCCAAACAAAATCGGCAATTAAATTGTAACAAATTGTAACAACTATTCATTTCTTGGCTTAACATGTGCCGACCCACGATGGTTCACAATTATATTATATCGTTCAAGTGCACCGTTTTTATCCCAAACTGGTTCACATTTGTGGTGTGAATATAGTTGTTCATGCCTTTCACAAAATTCTTTTGCTCGTATAATATCATATTTTGTGGGTGCTTCATCTTTTTTACTTTTCATCTTTATCTCTCCAAGTGAATTTCCCAAACATATCTTCTAATTGCTCCATAGTTCCTGAAGTGACATCGTGACCATCCTCGTTATAACTTTTATAAACATCTTCTAGCATCATCTTAAAATCTTCTTTTAAATAATCGTGTTTATCTTCTAATGTATTTATTTCAACCCTATAACCAGAGCCAAATTCATATGCTAAGTAATACAACATATTAGCAAGTCCTTCGGTATTATCACCATCTTCCTCGATAACCATTACACTATTTTCAGATTTGTTTTTAATGATATAACCATTACCAACTTTTGTTATTTCAACCTTCCATTGCTCTGGGTCATAATTATCATATTCATTATCTTGCACTTTTAAAATGTCATTTAACCTATTAAGTTCTTTAATATCTTCACTCATTTCAGTATCACATTTACAATTTTTACAACTCATCTTTGTTTCCTCCCACCAAAGTATCAATTTGGTCTTGTAAGTTATCAATTAATTTTATACCATTTCTAAAATCTTTTTCAGCATTGGTTAATGCTATCCCATTAGCAGATACAATATTGTTTAGTAACCTTATAGATTCTGCAGTGCTTTCCAACATCTTTTGCTGTGTTTCACACACACCTATAATGTCTTCAATCAATTCTGATTTTTTATTACTTTCTATTGCTAATTTTTCTAACAATAATTGAATAGTTTCTTTATTTTCCATTATTTCTTTTGCCACCAATCTAATAACATAGCAACAATTATCATAACAGCTACTACTCCTAAATATGTCATAATATATACATCATTACTCATCAGCCTTCTCCTTAGTTAAGTTTCGTAATACTATACTTTGAACTTCACCAAAATCTAAAAGGTTTTCTGTAAGTGATATTTCAATTTCATCATCTACATTCCAACCTAAATCTTTTAATTTTTCATCTGGTATTGTTACATACATTTCTTCATTAAATCCCTCCTGAAGTGTTGTAACATAACCACCATGTTCTGGTTTACCTTTTTCAGGTCCTGTTACGGTTGATGTTAAATCTGTTGTTAAATAACTATTGATTAATTTAACATCTTCATCTGGGTATAGTTTATTTTTCATTCTATTTCTCCACTATTTCTTAATTAAATCCAAAACCACCAACATCTTTTTTACCACGCATTTCTTTGCTGTAATCTGATGATGATTCCATCTTCTTACGCATTGCTTCTAATCGGTTTAATGTTTCACCATAATCCAACCCAAACACTTCTGTTGAAAGTATTAATTCTTTGATGTGTGCAAGTGTCCATCCTTCCGTATCATTAGCCATTTTATTTATACCTTTTGCTTTCAATTCTCTCGATTTTGTCTTAATGTATAATTTACGATGTGATTTTGTTGGAGTTCCTATATATTCAACCCTATCAAATCGTGATGGTCGATTAATAATTCTATCAGGTAATCGTTCTGGGTAATTTGTCGTAGCTATTATTATAGTATTGCTGTGTTGTATAGTTCCATCTAACATATCTAATACTGCCTGTTCAGCGTATGTATCAACAATGTAAGCATCAATATCTTCCATAATAATCATAATTTTTCTATCAGGTTCAATATGTCTAAAGTTTTGTAACATACCCATTAAATTACCACTAAACTTAAATATCACATTTCCATCTTTTATAAAGTCTTGCATTATAAATGATACAGTTGATGTTTTACCACCACCAGGAGGTCCCCATAACATAAATCCTCGCTTATGTATTTCACCACGCTCTTGATATAAATCCTTCTTTGTCCAAAATAATGAAAATTCATCTATGATTGTATTTGCCATTGAATCATCAAACCTAATCAATTCTGACATATCAATATCTTGTTTATTGAAGAATAGTCCAGTGTTATCTTCATTTATACTATATAATCCAGGTGGTAACTTAGGTGCAGTTTGTGATGCTGGTCTATAATGAGAACCTCGTTCAACACTATATTGCATAAAGTATTTTCGTTTCGCGCTTTCACGCTCATGTTTATTAGATATGGCATCTTCTATTATATGTTGCTGTGTTTCTGCTGTCCACTCTGATTCCATTTCAGAATATTCA
>Ga0209992_10000781_pt1 | contig 39349 bp, 35 predicted proteins | sample 2SBtaG_2_FD_182564 | JGI IMG/M metagenome (GOLD analysis project Ga0209992, IMG submission 182564) | Deep subsurface microbial communities from Kolumbo volcano to uncover new lineages of life (NeLLi) - 2SBTROV12_ACTIVE470 metaG (SPAdes)... | ecosystem: Environmental > Aquatic > Marine >...
TCAATCTGTTCGATACTTGCAATTTTGATTGCTCGGCGGCTGACTCTGTGCCTGCTCCCAAATGATGATTCAACTCGATGCTGTGCTTCATCTTCATCATTAGCCACCACGTCTTGTGAAAATTGTTGGATAACTTTTCCATTGGGGAATTTACCCACTACTCGATAAGCCTTCATTGAGCCGCCGACTTGGGTTGTCGTCTTAAACGCGACGGGAGGTGACAAAATCATGGCGAGGGGGGTTAGTGTTGTTTTTCTTGCAGTGTTTTTCATATTCCCACTTCCACCAATGCCACATACTGAACAACAAGAATTTGGCGAAGTAATATTTCAGTCTGATACCCCATTGGATGTAGATAATTGGCACGATTTAGTGGAAGAGGGATTTATTCCTTTACGTCAATTAAGTGCTAATGAAATGCTAGTCTGGGGACCTATTGATAAAGATGAAATACCCCAAAAAATTGCTGAATATAGGGGTTTGAATGATGAATATCAAAATTACATCGTTATTCTTGAACCAAGATTAGAAGTGAATGAAAAGGAGGAAATTAAAACTGTCTTGAATATGATTGGTTTGAATCCAATTACAATTTTCTCACCGATGCAGGGATCACCTCTCTCGGAAATAATTCAAATCACACCAAGTAATGATTTTGAAAATTGGTGGCAATTTGTTGAAATTATACACGGCATACATTGGGTTGAACCGGTGCTAGAAACAGTGGGAAGAAATGATGTTGCGGCAGCAATAATGCAACACGGAAATGTTACTGGGCAACCCGCTTGGTTGTTTGGATTGGATGGAACTGGAGTAATAATTACTAACGCGGATTCAGGAATTGACCGCGACCATGCTTGCTTCCGTGAGGCTACTGAACCAGGGGCTTCAGGAAGTGAATGGAATAATGCAACAGGCACACCGGGGATAAATCATAGAAAAATTGTTTATTTCAATGGAACAATAGATGATTGGGATTCACCAAATAATCAAAATTATCAACATGGAACTCACATAGCGGGGAGTTTGGCTTGTCGTTCAATTTGGGAAGTTTCCTCAGAAAGAAATGGTGATTGGACAAACGCAACTCCTGGAGAAGGAACTTCAATTGCCCATGGGGCTCGTCTGGTGATTGAAGATGTTGTAGATGATGATGGTTGGCAAATACCCGATATTGGTGAATTATTTTGGGAAGCTAGTTCACATGGTAGTGTAATACGCTCAGATTCTTGGGGGGATGATAGTACAGAATACACGCTTCGGACAAGTAAATTTGATACTTGGTTATTTTCAGTACCTTGGTCGGTTTCTTTTGTTGCTCCGGGAAACACGGGAGATGAGGTTTTGGAACCTGCAAATGGATTGAATGTTGTTTCTGTTGGTGCCGCCGCTAAAGATGGGACTGATGATTTGTGGACTCTCTCTCCAAGACAAGAAACTGCTCAAGGGAGATTGGGAGTCACTATTGTTGTCCCTGGCGAAACAGTGATTTCGGCTAAAGGAGATGGTGTTCATGATTCTAATAATGATGGCTGGAAGAGTTCGACGGGAACTTCGATGGCGACTCCACAAGCAGCAGCATTCGCTGCTGTTATACAACAAATGGTGGAAGATGGTTGGGTTGGAGGAAATGAAAGCAAAAATATTGTTTCTTCGAATTCATTAAGGCCTGATTGGGCAGAATCGGTTGAAGGAAATTTGAGTGAAGGAAATCTCTCTTTGGCTCAAGGGTTTACTCCGTCAGGCCCACTTATCAGGGCGTTGATGGTATTGAGTGCTAACTCACTTGAAGGAGGGCGGCAAGCAGAGTTGACCCTTGGGGTAGCACCAGATAACCAACAAGGATGGGGGCGGCCAAATCTATCCAACCTAGTTGATTTTGCTTATATCAATAACCAAATGAATAATTCTACAGTTGACCCATCAGCAAATATTTGGATACATGATTCATTCCAATTGATTGACAACAACTGGAAAAGTATGATTGATGATTGGGTTGATGAAAACCCGCTTGATTCAGTCTCTAATCATAATTGGGGAGGAGCAGGGGCTGCTGGGCCATTCTTGTCATCATCAGAAAGTGTGGTTTGGAAAATGCCAATTGTTCCTGGTGTTGATTTCGATGTTAGGCTTGTTTGGAACTCTGCCCCTAATATTGATTCACGCGATGATTTAGATCTCGTCGTAACTTTACCTGATGGTCAAATCTTCTTAGGCAATGATATGACTGGAGAAGGGGTGAAAGAAAATATTGAGACTATCGAAGGCGTCCATATTCCGTCGGCAAATCTTGATGGAATTGGATTTGTTGAAGTTCAAATTCTCGCTCATCAAATAAACATCGGGCCTGAGAAAGGTGGAGTTGGGTTGAATGGTGATAGAATTGGATTTGCATTAGCGGTGAAGGGTGTTGAGAGAAGTTCTGTTGAAACAAGCACCCCGTGGTTAGTAGTATCCCTAAATGAGAATGGAAATGGGGAGCAGGGTGACGATTCTCTAGGTAAATATTGGTTCATTATGATGGCTATAATAATATTAATTTCAGCTGGATTAATCCTAGTTGAGAGGCATAAAATTTCTTCTCAAATAGTGGTTGATGAAATTATTACCGAAGGTGAACCTTCAAACCATGATAGCGACTCCCTGCCGATAGCGGTAGCACCGCGTGTAGGTGACGACTATGAGTGAAAGACTGTACATCGGAATAGATTTAGGAACATTTCAATCGACAATTGCTGCGTCGAATGGAACGAATGAAAGTGTATTAACAGTGGTTGGAAAACCTAAGGATCCTATCGCTCGTAATTTCTTGAAAAGAGATACCTTGTTTGGCGGAGATGCGCTGAAAAATAAATTAGCATGTAATCTATATTATCCACTTTCAGCAGGAGTTGCCCAAGATGATGAAAATAATTTGGCAGCAGCAAAATCGTTTGTGACACACTTGGTTGAAGCGGTTGACCCTGAAGAATACGACGAGGTTTTCGGTGTAATATGCTCACCATCTCACATTTCATTCGTTGACAAGAGTAATTTGGTCAGCGTTCTAAGAGGCCAGGTAAATGCAATTATGGTTGTTAGCGAACCATTTGCAGTCGCATTTGGTCTTGATGAAATTGGTGGTAGTATTGTTGTTGATATTGGTGCAGGTACAACCGATGTTGCTCGAATCTACGGTACATTCCCTAGTGAAGATGACCAAGTTACAATCAGCGAAGCTGGAGATTGGATTGATGAGCGATTAATGGAATTAGTTGCAAAGAAATTCACAGGTGCTCAACTAACAAAAGACATGGTCCGTCAATGGAAAGAAGCGGGTTCATATGTTGGTGGAGATGAAAAAGAACAGATGGTCGAACTTTCAGTAGATGGAAAGAAGCAAGTTGTTGATGTCGGCGACTTGATTCAAATCGCTTGTGAGGAGTTAGTTCCTCATCTCGTAAGGACAATAAAAGGAATTGTTTCTGATGCTGACCCAGAGTATCAATCATTGCTACGAAATAACATAATTCTTTCAGGTGGCGGCTCCTTAATCGATGGTTTGGCAGACCGTGTGGCTGATGAACTAGCAGATATTGGTGATGTTCGTGTTTGGTGTGCTGATGATCCAATGGCAAGAGTTGCAGATGGGGCATTAAAACTGTCAATGGTAATGCCTGATGACCAGTACACTGCAATTAGTTGAGGGTGATTTGGTGGCCCAGAAAAGGGTTCAAGAATGACTTGCTTTGACTAGTGACAAGGTGAAGGTTCAAGAATGGTCCTCTTGCGATAGGGTGTTTGATTGAGCATGGGGCGAGCTGAGACCACTAATGGAAAAGCCACTTCTAGAGATGATGTGGACCGCGCTGCACTGGCAGGTATGTTGTCAGGATATGGACAAGAACAACTTGTTGATGAAGTAATTACTGCCTGGGAAGAGTTGGCTTCGGCAAACAAAGAATTAGCAAGTTCAAATCAAAGAAACCGGGTTATGGAACTCGATTTATCAGAACGCGAGGAATTGGGCGCGCCCGATAGGGCACGATTGATGAAATTAGATGAGGATTTACGGGAACGGGAAGCAAGAATTATCCATCTTGAAAGAATGCTTGATGACATAAAAAGAGAAAAAGAAGCGATTTCTAACTCTGTCGGAGCAATTAGAATAGATGAATTAGAACGTAATGAGGGTCAACTTTCAGAAAAAGTTGAATCACAAGCAAACATCATAGGTGAATTAGAAGGAAAGTTAGACCAATTGGTAGAGGCATTGGAGAAAGCAGCGGAAGCGGGTTTAACTTCAATCACTGCTGATGAAGTCCGAAATTTGAACCGTGAACTGGAAGATGCTCATCGGAAAATAGAAGCAGAACAGATTGAAAATAATACTGTTTCAGAAGAAAGAGACAAACTTCGAGAAATGGTAACTCAAACAAAATCTTTGCTTGAACAAAGGGATCTTCGCCTCAAAGAGTTAGATGGGCAAATGCAGAGAATGATGGACGGGCCACGTTCTATTTCCGCAGAACATGATTACCTTGTCGAACAAATTGAAGAATTAAAACGTAGATTACTTGAGAGAAATAGAGAATATGAGGCTCTACGAAGAAGAGAGAGAAGATTACATAGAGACGTATTTGAAAGAGACGAAAGAATCCAACAAATGCAGCTAACCATCAGTGATATTGAAGGTGGTTTATCAGACCGAACTGCTGAGTTAAAGAGTTTAGAAGAAGTACATGAAAGAATGGCTGCTGAGGTTGATGGCTTACGTAAATCAGAAAGAACAAGGGGAGTCGTTAGTGGGGCATTCCAAGATTCTCTGGGTGTTTTGAGAGCACATGAACAAACCAAAGCAAGACGAGATGTTTTGGGGAAAGAAGAGGATGATACAATTCTAGAACCTGGTGTTGGAAGTGCGCCGGGTGGTTCTGCCGCTCCGGCTTTGAAAGATATTGATGAACTTGATTGATGAATAATTTAGTTCACAAGGTCATTTCTGAAATGAAAGTTTGAAGGGTCGTTTGAAGTTCGTGAGAATTTGAAAACTCCTCTGTTAAATTTCCAGTTACTATCCAGTCAGCTCCTGCTTCAACGGCTATTCTCGCTGTTTTTCCATCTTTTATTCCGCCACCAACTAGAATCGTTAGATTACAAGATTGGCGGACTGCTCGAATTAATTCTGCAGAAACTGGTTGTTTCGAGCCACTTCCTGCTTCTAAATAAATTGTAGAAAATCCATATGATTCAGCACATATAGCATAACTTGTGATAAGTTCAATATCATCCTCTGCAATCAAATTTGCTTGACCGACTTCTCCTACTTTGCCACCAGGAGAGCAAACAACATAACCCATTGATATTGGAATTACATTTGCTTGTTTAATCGGTGTGGCACCTTTTAATTGCTCTTTAATTAGAAATTTTGGTGTCCTACTATTCATCAACATCATGAAAGTGATTCCATCTGCTGATGGAGAAAATGCATTTGCTGCTGCTGGAAATAAAATGACTGGGACTTCCCACATTTTGGAATAGGCTGTCGAATCTTGTGATGCATTCCATGAACATAATTCCAGAGTTTCTTGAATCGCCTTCACTGTTTCATGAACATTATTACTATCTGTTCCAGTTGAACCTCCAACAAAGATCATTCTACTTCCAGCAATAACTGCAGCAACACATCTTTTAGCAGCCTCATCACTAGTTTGGGAATCAGGATCAATCAAAATGATGTGTCTAGCAGTCTCATTATTAGAAACATAATCTAACAGACTTGACTCAGAAGAAGACCACATTGAACCACCCGAGGAGTGGCTTGTCCTTTTGCATTACCTATTGAGATAAGCGTTGGAAATTTTTTCAAATTTGTTTTTTGCTAATTCTAATGAAAAATCAATGGTGTTTTCTTCAGTAGATGATGAGTTGGCGTTGAGTATTTGTAAAATGGTAAATTCTGTGGGTAATTGTGCATACCACCCTTCCCAAGTACCATCACTTCTTTGCCATCCTTTAGATTGAGGTGATTGCGAAATCGCCCCAATAGGAATGGATGTTGATTCTCTTGTGCAATCAATTACTAAATCTCCTTCCCAGGTCGTAGATTTTCCACCAACTCCTACCAAAGATAAGGTTGTTTCAGATTGACTAACAACCGTTGTTCGAACATCGATTTTAATACCCTTACTAACTAAGGATAAAGCGAGGTCTTTTTCTAACCAGTCTCGTCTAAAAGATAATCCAATATTTTGATTAAATTTGGATGTATATGTTGGAGAAATTAGCCAGATATTCAAAATATCAAGCCATTTATTAGAATTTACAAGAAGCCCTGAGCCTAAACAAGGAAAACCGATTTCCGCTCTTTCATCTAAAATATAAATTGAAAAATCATCGTAATTCTCTTTGTGTAATAAATGAGCAAGAGCTAACCCTGTGAGATTGGCTCCAATAATTGCTACCCTCATACAACCACAACTATTCCTTTTCTAGAGATAATGCAAAGACAGGACAAGAAGGGATACAGAGTTCGCAATGAGTACATGTAGGTTCATCAACGATCACAAGAAGTTCATCCAAAATTAATGCATCCACTGGGCACAAAGCAATACAAGCAGCACAACCGAAACAACGAGTTTCATCGACAACAAATAGTGTGTCTGGTATACGTGCCACATGAACTCGAAGAGACCCTGCATTTTCAATGATGTTACCCACCCCTTTCTTTCCACTGCAACTTTAGAAAAAAAAAGCAATACAAAATTTAGTGTGATGATTTGTGCTAAAAGCAATACGTGTTCAAGTCAGAACGCGGACAGGACATAATAGTTAGTCCGATTATTGTTTGATTTTTCCATCTCCAAATCTCTATTTTATTTTTCTACTGGAATCAAGGGGGACCCTATCCCATCTTTACCCAAGGTTGATGAAACATCGAAGTTACGGAAATTTGTTATCATGGTTCTTTACACTCCTGGCTCAACAACGAATTATGATTCTAGCCCGGTTGAGAAAGGTAAACTACGTTATCATTTTCTTGGAGGCGGTGAAGAAGTTGGTAATGTGGGATGTATTCTTGAAGATAGTTCGGGAACTAGATTACAAATTGATTATGGTTTTGTCCCGAAAAAACCCCCAACTTATCCAGAAGAAGGCCCACCTGTTTCAGATGTAATTTTGACTCATTCTCATATTGATCATGTTGGGCTTGCACCGTGGGTGGTAGCGTCTCATGGAGCAAAATTACATTGTACAGAGTTAACAGCTGCAGTTCTTGAAATGATTTGGAGAGATACTTACAAAGTGAGTTCAATTGAAGGGCAACCACTTCCTTGGGATAAAAGAGATTTAGAAGAGGCCCTTGACCAAATAGTAACTCATTCCTTTGATGAATGGGTCGACCATGGTGAATGGAAATGGAGGTTTTTGCCTGCCGGTCATATTCCTGGCGCTGCTATGGTGGAAATACAATTTGGTGATCGAAATTTATTGTGGTCAGGAGATATAGATACAAGGTCATCTCCTTGCGTTATTGGTGCTAAAGCAATTCAAAGTGATATTTTATTCCTTGAATCAACATATGCTGGTAGAAATCAACCCGACCGTGAAAGTGAGATTCAACGTTTCATTAATCGAGTCGTGGAAGTTGTAGAGAGAGGTGGGACTTGTTTAATTCCTTCTTTTGCTAATGGGAGAGGCCAGGATATGCTCAGTCATTTATGGGAAAGTAATCTTGATTTAGATGTCCATTATGATGGGATGGGAAAACGTATTCTTAATCATTATCTTGACTATCCAGATTACATTAGAGATTCTGAAAAGTTTAGAAAAATTAAACGCTGGGCCAGATTAGTATCAAGTAAATCTGATAGAAAGAAAGCCATTGATGCAGATGTTATCGTAACTACTAGTGGTATGTTAGATGGTGGCCCTGCTCATTGGTATCTTAATCGATTGAGGCATGACCAAAGAAATGCAATCTTACTAACTGGTTACCAAGCTGAAGGCAGTGGTGGGAGACAAATTTTAGATTCCTCTCGCTTGAAAATTTTTGGCAAATTAGTTGACATCAATTTAGAGGTGGATCAATTCTCTTTTTCCAATCATGCAGACCATTCTCTTTTAGTGAAGTTTGCAAAAGATGTTGATGCTTCTGAGGTGATTTTATTCCATGGAAATCAGGATGATGGCCAAGAATTATTAAAAAAAGAGTTGGAAAGTGAAGAAATGGTAGTTCACCAACCAGATAATTGCCGCTCATATATCATCTAATATATTCGTTCTTTCTATACCAATTATCTAATAGGACAGGCCTTGTGGAGTAATTGGTTAAGATGGCAAAGAAACCAACTGGAAAGAAGGCAGGGAAACCAAAACGCCGCCGCCGAAAGATGAAATTGACCCTTCGAAGTAAAAAAATGAAGGGTGAAGAAAGTTACATGGATAAAGTAGGTTGGTCAACCCAAAATACTGGTAGGGTTCTTGACGGAGTATCTAATGTTGAGGAAGTTAAGGAGATTGAGCACCAGTGTAGTTTGTGTGGTTCAATGAATAAAATACCTCGGCCAAAAACAGACAAATACAAAGTTTTGTGTGCCCATCCAGAATGTGGACACGAAGATGAAATCGGTTTCTAATTTATTAAATTAGTAAACCAAAAATTCGCTTAGATGCGGCAATTAGTATTACGCATACTAGCAATTTTTGGATTTTTGATTCAGATGAAATCTTTGAACCATAAATTGAACCAATAATGCCACCAACTAAAACAACAAATGCAAAAGCAACCAATATTTCAAAATCTAAATTTAACTGGCCTGACATCCCTGCTCCAGCCAATCCAGCAAGTGAATTCACTAAGATAAAAATTGCAGATGTAGCGGCTACTGATTTTGGTGAAGCCCATTTTTTCAACAGAACTATTGGGGAAAGAAAAATACCACCTCCCACACCAACTATTCCACTAACTAAACCAATTCCTACACCCCAGGGGGCAGCTTGTTGAAAAGTTGGAATCTTTGTTGTTACCTCTTCATCATATGCCATCGAGCCATATAATCTCCAAGCCGCTAACACTAGTGTTATTGAAAGTAGTAAATCATATACAGTTGCATCAATTAATAAAAATCCACCAATAAATGCCATAGGAATACTTGCAATAATAAACGGAATTGTCAATTTAAAATCATGGAAACCTTCCTTCCTGTAATAATAAAAAGCAAGACTTGCAACTATGAGATTTAAGAACCAAGCATGTTGTTTTAACCAAACACTTTCATTCAATCCATAAGATGTCAAAGACATAATTGCAAGATAACCAGATGCCCCACCATGGCCAACACTGGAGTATAAAACTGCCATAATGAAAAGGCCAATCAATAAAAGGCCAAATTCTACACTACTCACATTTTTCCCTCCTCTCATTTATTTTTGATATGTTCGGCGACTAACTCAAGGCCAACCACACGCTCCGAGAACCATGAAGGTGGGTGTGTCTGTTGAACAAGCGATCACATTAGCCAACCAAAATCCACTTTTATTTGAAACTGAAATCAGAAATTTATCTGACTCTCACAATATGGTATTAGCCACTTCATTAGAGTCAAAAGTTGACGACCCACGTTTTGATAATTCAGCAATGGATGGTTGGGCAGTAAAAGAAGCAGATTGTATCAATCCAAATTCTAAATTAGAAATAATTGGTACAATTCCAGCAGGAAGTTCAGAACAAATTGAAGTCAAACAAGGCCAAGCATGCAGAATAATGACTGGAGCACCAATACCTCTTGGCGCAGATTCTATTGTAATGATAGAGGATAGTGTAGTTGAAGGAGAAATTGTTTCAATCAATGGGCCAGCCCGTCCCCATTTCATAAGGAAACAAGGAGAAAACATCACAAAAGGCGAAATTGGGTTAGAATCTGGATTAAAGTTGAAACCATCTCATATAGCGATGGCAGCGATGATGGGATATGCAAAAATCCCAGTTATCAAACCACCCAAAATTGCAATTATTGGCACAGGTGATGAATTAATAGAACCCGGACAGCCATTAAAATCCGGCCAAATTTATGAATCAAATACGACAGCCCTAGTTGGTTTAGTTTCAGAAATGGGTTGTGAACCGGTCAAATTTCCATTTGTCACTGATGATCTAAACAGTTTAAGAAATGTTTTCGATTTAGCAGCCTCACAATGTGATGCAATTCTTACAAGCGGAGGAGTCAGTATGGGTGAGTGGGACTTAGTTCGTCGTTTAATGGAAGAAGAAGGAGAAGTAAAATTCTGGAAAGTTCTCGTTAAACCAGGAGGACCACCGTTATTTGGAACTTGGAAAAACACACCTTTATTCGGTCTACCAGGTAACCCCGTCAGCAGTCAAATTGTGTTTCTTTCAATTGTAGTCCCGTGGATTTCTAATTCTTGCGGATACGATTCGATTCAGGGTCCTAAATTATTTGATAAAGTTAAGGTGAAGTTATTGAATGCGGCAAAAGGAACTGGGAATAAAATCACATTGAGACGTATTCAAATTAGAGGGCAGGATGATAATTTGGTTGCCGAAGTACCTGAAAATCAAGGCAGTGGTAATTTGCGTAGTATGATTGATTGTAATGGTTTGACATTGCTTCCATGTGGTATTGATGGGAAACCAGGTGACATCATTGATGCACTTTGGTTGAGATGAAACTCATTCTAACTTTGAAACCATCAATTCAAGAACGGTGAACTCGCGCTCATGTTTAGCGGAGGTGTGTGATTGGTTGATGAGAGCACAGGACCACGCCTTGATGATGGCTGGATTGTCGTCAGAGGCGCAAGGACCCACAATCTACGCGATATCGATGTGAAAATCCCCCGAGGCAGATTTGTAGTTGTATCAGGAGTTTCAGGTTCAGGAAAATCTAGTCTCGCATTTGACACTCTTTACGCTGAAGGACAGAGAAGATATGTGGAATCTCTTTCTTCTTATGCTAGACAATTTCTAGGCCAAATGAAAAAACCAGACTGCGATAGCATTGAAGGCCTTTCTCCAGCCATTTCCATCGACCAAAAACAAGGTTCTCACAACCCCCGTTCTACAGTTGCAACGACAACAGAAATCCAAGATTACCTTCGCCTTCTCTATGCTAGAGTTGGTAAACCTCACTGCCCTGATTGTGGAAAAGAAGTTGCCCGTCGTACGGTTCAAGAAATTGTTGATGACATCGAATGGCGAATGGAAAACCACGCGGTTGCGGTCTGGTGTCCAACTATTCGTAATCGAAAAGGAACTCATTCAGATTTGTTCACGCAATTAGTGGAACAAGGTTTCGTGTTTGGTAAGGTGAATGGTAGGGAAGTAGAGTTTGAAGAACCACCAACATTGGAAAAAAACCTGCGCCACGACATAGATATTCGAATAGATAGATTGAGAATATATCGAGAAAACCGTCAACGATTAACTGAAGCGGTTGAATCTGGTTTGCGACTTGGCGGGGGAACAGTTGCTATTGAGAGCATTACTGGTTGTGAAAATAGTGAAGAGTTACCCGATGGTTCAATCTCGTCAACTACAGAAAAAGGCGAAGTAATTCCCTATAGCGAAGAATTCGCTTGTCCCACACACGGCTCATTTATGCCAGAAATGTCCCCGCGAATATTTTCTTTTAACAATCCCTTAGGGGCTTGCACATCCTGTCAAGGATTAGGTGTTGACAGGGCTTTTTCATATGATTTATTGATAAATGAAGAACGCTCCTTAGAAGGTGGTTGTGTAAGACCATTCCAATCTTCTATGATGGCAGGGTGGTACCGTAATCAGATGTGCCAAGTTGCTGAGAAATATGGATTTGAATCAAATATTCCTTTTTCAGATTTAGATGATGACGCAAAAGACATCATCTTGAACGGTTCAGGCTCAACTGAAATCACCTTCAAATTTGAAAGCGAAAAAGGATCAGTTTACCAAATGGTGAAACCATGGGAAGGAGTTTTTAATCGACTAATGCGTACTTATCGTGATACAGACAGTGAACGAAATCGTAACCGCCTTCAATCATACATGGTTGACCAACCTTGTGGGGATTGTGGCGGCCAAAAATTGAATCCAGCAGTAAGGGCGGTGACTGTTGGAGGGCTATCATTACCCGAACTTTCCGAATCTACCGTTTTAGAATCACTAGCAATCTTACAACAATGGCGACTTGGAGATTCGGATCAAGAAATATGGACTAAATTAGCTCGTGAGCCGTCAACAAGTGGTTCAGTACCCAAATCGGAAATATTGGGTAAAAGGGACCTTTTTATTGCTCGTGAAGTGCTAAAAGAAATAGAATCAAGAATTCAATTTTTGGCTTTAGTGGGGCTTGAATATCTCACATTAGACCGTCGTTCAAACACCCTATCAGGCGGTGAGAGTCAGAGAATTAGGCTTGCTTCTCAAATTGGAACGAGGTTAACTGGGGTAACTTATGTTCTAGATGAACCTAGCATTGGGCTACACGCCCGAGATAATCAACGTCTGCTCTCAACCCTCCGCGAATTATGTGAAATTGGCAACACATTGTTGGTGATTGAACACGATGAAGAAACACTACGGCAAGCAGATTGGTTAGTTGATCTTGGACCTGGAGCAGGGCGAGAAGGTGGTCGATTACTTGTCAGTGGCGGGATTGAAGAATTACTTGAACACGAAGAAAGTTTGACAGGGGCTTTTCTTTCAGGTAGAAGAAAGATTGCGATACCATCTCCAAGAGTAAAACCTAACGGGGATTGGCTGAAAATTGTTGGTGCCGAGGCAAATAACCTACGCCAAATAGACGTTAAATTCCCACTCGGTTGTATGGTTGCAGTCACTGGGGTATCTGGTTCTGGAAAGTCAACATTAGTTTCAGATATACTTGCTCCAGTGTTATTGCGGGAATTAAATGGCAGCGATAGTACACCAAGTAAACATGGGAGCGTATCTGGTTTTGATGATATTGACAAAGTAATAGTCATCGACCAATCTCCAATTGGTCGGACTCCACGCTCTAATACAGTAACTTACACAAAAGGATTTGATGAAATTCGAAAATTGTTTGCCACAACACCATTAGCAAAAGAACGCGGTTACAAACCGGGCCAATTTTCCTTTAATGTCAGAGGTGGTAGATGTGAATCTTGTTCAGGTGCTGGTTCAGTGAAAATGGAGATGCATTTCTTGGCTGATGTTTGGGTTACTTGTGAAATATGTGAAGGTACAAGATATACTCGTGAAACACTAGAAATTACTTGGAAACAAAAGAGCATTTCAGACATACTTGAAATGACAGTAAACGAAGCATGCCAGTTCTTTGAAAGCCACAAAAAACTGCATCGAATTCTAAAAACATTACAAGATGTTGGTTTGGGTTATATTCGGCTTGGCCAACCAGCCACAACGCTTTCTGGCGGTGAGGCACAGAGAGTCAAATTAGCAACACAACTACACCGCCCCACAACTCGTCATACAGTCTACATTCTAGATGAACCAACAACCGGGCTTGCTTTATCTGATATTGAACAGTTAGTCGACGTTTTGTTAAGAATTCGTTCAAATGGCCACACAATTATCGTAATCGAACACCATCTTGATGTAATCAAATGCGCTGATTGGGTGATAGATTTGGGGCCAGATGGTGGTGATGGCGGCGGTGATATTGTTGCAGTTGGTACACCAGAAGAAATCGCTAATAACGGCAATTCATTTACTGGAAAATATCTGAAAAAAGCACTTTTGAATATGTCAGAAGAATAAGTCTGTCAGCCGCTTCATTGATGGACGGTCGGCAAGACGGCACAGTCTGAAGAGGTGCTCGGGATGACGGTATTACAACCCCAGCGAGTTGAAGTGACTCCTAAATCACTAACAGGATTGAAGGATACTAGAGGAGAATCTATCCGTAGACAATTGGCTTCTGACCATGGCTTAGAAGTCCAAGAAGTACGCTCAATTACGGGCTATCTGGTTAAAGGAAATTTCAATGAAACACACCACCAAAAGATGGTTTCTGACCTTTTTTGTGACCCAATTATTGAGCATGGAGTAGTTAATCAACACATCTTGAATGACAAAGAAATATTCCCTCAAAATCCCGATATTGCAATACAAATTGGATTCAAGCCCGGAGTTACAGATAATGCAGCCCAAGCCGGGCTTGATGGTTTGAAAACCCTGTTTCCTTCCGAAGCAGAGAACGCAGAAGTATCTACTACAATGACGTATATTTTCTATGGGCTGCCGGATAATTTAGATTGTCAATGGCTTGCGAATCAACTCCATAACCCCATGATTGAGAGAGCCATAATCTCTGACCAAGAATCATGTAAGAATAACCAATGGCCCGTACTTGATTTCCCTGAACCACCGGTGAATATTTTTGGTACACCAACAACAATTGATCTAGAGGTTGATGATGATTCTTTAATCGAAATAAGCGACAAAGGTCTTCTTGCACTAAATCTAGAAGAGATGCAAACAATACAAGCACACTTTCGAGACCCAAAGGTACGCTCAACAAGAGAAAAAGAAGGGTTACCACCTTGCGCCCCAACTGATGTAGAATTAGAGTGTCTAGCACAGACTTGGTCTGAACATTGTAAACACAAAATTTTTGCAGCAAATATCCATCACGTGGATACTGAAACAGGTGAAGATACTCACATCGATTCTTTATTCAAAACTCATATCATGAAACCTACTTTCGATATTGCTGAGAAAGTAGACTGGTTGCTCAGTCTTTTCCACGATAATTCAGGAGTAATCGAATGGAATCCTGAATGGAGTCTTTGTATTAAGGCTGAAACTCACAATTCACCCAGCGCATTAGACCCATTTGGTGGGGCTATGACTGGTATTGTTGGTGTGAATAGAGATATTTTAGGAACTGGATTAGGAGCTCGTCCGATAGCCAATACCGATGTATTTTGTTTTGGTCCACCGGATTTTGAAGGAGAAATTCCAGAGGGATTATTTCATCCAAGCCGAGTATTCCGCGGCGTTCATGCAGGAGTGCGTTCTGGTGGTAATGAATCAGGAATACCAACGGTGAACGGCGCGATAGTGTTTGAGGAAAGGTATCTTGGCAAACCATTGGTATATTGTGGCACGGTTGGAATTATGCCTCGTCGATTAGCAGATGGTAGAGAAAGCCACGATAAAACACCAAGCCCGGGTGATGTCATCTACATGGTTGGTGGGCGTGTTGGAAGTGATGGGATACACGGAGCCACGTTTTCAAGTCTAGAATTAACTGAAGAATCACCTTCTTCAGCAGTCCAAATTGGCGACCCAATTACTCAGAAAAAGATGGTTGACATGCTCCTTAAAGCTAGAGATGATTGCCTTCTTCAAGTTACGACAGATAATGGCGCGGGCGGGCTTTCTAGTAGCATTGGTGAGATGGCCGAATTAACTGGTGGTGCAAGGGTAGACCTTTCACAGGTACCGCTCAAACAGGTTGGTCTTTCTTCATGGGAAATATTGGTTTCAGAATCTCAAGAAAGGATGACCGTTGGTGTTAGACCAGAAGATTGTCAAGAATTTGAAAAATTGGCTAGTTTGCATGAAGTTGAAGCAACAGCGGTTGGCACTTTCACAGATTCAGGCGACTTCCATATTTTACACGGTGAGCAATCTGTCGCCTTGCTGCCAATCGAATTCCTCCACGATGGTGTTCCCCAATTACAACTTGAGAGTGAATGGATACCGCCAGTCAATTCAGAACCGTCTTATCCTCAAACCGATGCTTCGGGTATGGGGGATGTACTATCTCGTCTTCTTGCTCGCCCTAACATCGCCTCAAAAGAATGGTGGGTGCGCTCATATGACCATGAAGTGATTGCTCAAACAGTAATCAAACCATTTTGTGGAGTAAACCACGATGCCCCAGGGGACGCGGCAGTAATTGCACCAATACATGGAGAAACACAAGGTGCTGTGATTTCTTGTGGTATAATTCCGAGATATTCAGATATTGACACTTATGCGATGGTTGCTGGTTGTATTGACGAAGCAGTGCGAAATGCGGTTTGCGTTGGTGTTGATCTTGATAGGATGGCGGGATTAGATAACTTCTGTTGGCCTGATTCTGTTGAATCAGAAAAGACTCCAGATGGTAGATACAAACTCGCCCAATTAGTGCGTGCTAACAGGGCTTTAGATGATGTTTGTAGGGCTTATCAATTACCTTGTATAAGTGGTAAAGATTCGATGAAGAATGATGTGATTATGAATGGTGAAAAAATAAGTGTCCCACCGACATTATTGTTCACGTTGTTAGGTAATCACCAAGATGTTCGTAAAGCAGTTTCAAGTGATTTCAAGAATAGTGGTGATGTCATTTACTTACTTGGGCAAACTCACCAAGAGTTAGGTGCAAGCGAATTAGTCACGATGTTTAGAGACGAATGTGGAGGTGGAATTGGTGGAAGAGTTCCAGCGATAGACACCACACGAAATCTTGCACTTTATCGCGACCTTACTGCAGCAATGCGTCAACAACTAGTTGTTAGCGCACACGATTGTAGTGACGGTGGCTTTGCTGTTGCTTTAGCGGAAGCTTGTTTTGGAGCAGATTCTGGTTGTAGAGTTGACATATCTGAGATATTCAATAATGACAACAGTCTTGACAAGTGGGGCGCGTTATTTGGAGAGAGCCTTGGTCGTATTTTAGTGAGTGTGAAGGAACAACACAGTTCTGAATTCGAAGCAGCAATGGAAAGTAATGCTTGTTTCCGGTTGGGTGAAGTTGTTAGTAGTGATGAAATAACTATCACAAAATCAGGTGAAACCATTGTTCAAGCAAGCATGGTAGAACTCAAACAATCTTGGCAAGCAACCTTGGATGGAGGTGGTGCATGAATGGTTGAAATCCCGCAAGTAGCAGTCCTCACTGGTTTTGGAATCAACTGTGATGTTGAAACTATGGCAGTGTTTGACATGGCAGGAGCAAAGGCTCATCGCATTCATATCAACAGTTTGGTTAACGGCGAAGATTCGTTAGAAAACTATCATATTATGGCGATACCTGGTGGTTTTTCCTTTGGTGATCACCTCGGCAGTGGTCGTTTACTAGGAAACAGACTTCGGTTTGGGATAAGGGAACAAGTACGACAATTTGTCAAGGACGGTAAACCCGTTATTGGGATTTGCAATGGTTTCCAAGTGTTGGTGAAAATGGGATTATTGCCTGGTGACGACGATGTATCATTGCAACAAACAGCATCTCTAACTCTAAATGACTCAGGTCATTATGAAGACAGGTGGGTTACCCTCGAATTCAATTCAGAGAGTCCCTGTGTTTGGACAAAGGGTTTGACACGTATGCGAACACCTGTAAGGCACGGTGAAGGAAAATTCGTAGTTCCAGACCAGTCAGTACTAGACCAATACGAACAACAACAACAAGTTGTGGCACGATATATTAACCCGGCTGACAAATATCCTAGCGCCTCAAATGAACCTCTATCCTACCCTCTGTGTCCAAATGCTAGCATGCGTAATATTGCTGGTGTATGTGACCCATCAGGATTAGTATTCGGACTAATGCCACACCCAGAAGCCAACCATTCAAAGTGGCTTGGCGCAACTTGGACACGTGAAGATATTAGTGAAGATTGGAAAGGTGAAGGCATGGCAGTGTTTGAGAATGGTGTAAGATATGCAAAAGAAAACCTTTAGTTGAATAAAGTACAATCAACTTGCGGCTCAATCATCATCTAACAAATCATCAACATCATCTACGATGTCCTTCCATTGTTTTCTTTCAGCACGCTTTTCACCAACTTTCAAGTCAACCATCAAATCTTTCAAATCGTCAGGCGCATCTTGACTAGCAGCACTGGCTTGTACTCTCGCGGTTAATTCATAATCTTCACCAGGGCGCTCTGAACGGTCTATTTGAGTGATTTTTTTACTAGGGACAGTTCTTGTTCCTGAATCATCAACAATATTTGTTGGTAATTCTTGTGATAAATCATGTAATTCTTTTTCAGTTGGGTCAGTGTCTTTCCATTTAGATTGGTTAGCCATTTCTCTTAATGTGTTCATTTTCTTCTTCTGTCTTGCTGTTTCAAAAGCAGCCTCAACATCTTCTTGAGTTACTGCTCTAGGTTGCTTAGATTGTCCGTGTAACAGTTGGGCATAAGCAGTCATCCATTCACCATGTGTTTCATCATGTTCGTATGAACTAGGCCTTGCAAGCATCTGAAACAATTCTTTTGACCACTGGCTAGCAAGTGATTGTGGTGGTAATTCCCCAACCCTCTCTCGAACATCTTTGTGAGTTGCAATACACCTTCGGCAGCGATTCGAACCCGCATCATCTGGTGCATCACATAGTACACAACAAGTGGCCAACCCCATCTCAAGCATTGCCCTCCTAACACCCGACATCAAATCTAGCACACACTCCCCCCCCTTCAACTCTCCCGGCTTGCGAACCCTCAAAGAGCCCGAACAATTCGCCACACTATGGCTAGGGACCCACGGGCATCTCGTCTTGACGACGACCCTTTTGCAAAGATTGATGATAATCAGCCATCAAATACAGGCGGCCCTCAACATGTTAGAGTTGTTATTCAACCCGGTCAACCAAATCCGTTTGAACCATTCCTCAAAGGTTTCTTTGATGTTGGTGGGCCAAGAGTTGTTAATCACAAAGGTTCCCTTTTTCACTTTTCTGAGCGGGAATTAAAAGATTTAGTAATGGCAACTTTTGCTTTTAGTTTTGCAATTTCCATAGTTTTCCATGGCGGCCTTTTCGGTATGCTAGAGTTGCCAATGGGCGTATTAGTTATCAGTTTGATTTCTAGCATGTTTTTTGCTCTTGCTGCACTTGGTCCCGCCTTCATTCTTCATGAGTTAGCCCACAAATATGTGGCACGACATTTTGGTTGCTGGGCGGAGTTTCGAGCAGACCCTCGCGGCCTAAAGATTGGAATTCTCATAGCTCTCGCTATTGGTTTTGTGTTCATGGCCCCTGGTGCAGTGATGGTGGCTGGAAGAGTTGGTCGCAAAGAGAATGGAATAATTTCTGTAGCGGGGCCGATAACAAATATCATCTTATTTTTCTTTGGAATGATTGGGGGAGGACTCCTCCTATCAATTTTCCAGCACCATGTATTAGTTGAACTAATTGTATTCTGGATGTGGGGCAATGCGATTCTTGGCGCCTTCAATATGTTGCCATTTGGCCCATTAGATGGTGCTAAAGTGAAAAAGTGGTCAGAACCCATCTTTTGGCTTTTTATGGCAATAACGTTGGCTTTAGTAGTCTCAGTTTTCAATGGCTATGCCTTCACAATTGTTGCTACCCTTGCAGGCTTACCAACACTTTGAGTTAGGTCAAAGTAAGGTATTTTCAATCGGCGCTTCATCAAGATGGAAGAATGAGTATACAGCCCACCATGTAATGAAATCAAGGCTGTTTACCAGGTTTGTTACGCCAGTATTTTCTTCTCCGTAATCCTTGCCTGTAGTATCCATCCAATCTTCCATTTCTTCAAGTGTATCACAAACTTGGTGATAGCACCAGTAACCGTCAACAAGACCTCCAAACCCAATAGTAACGGTTCCGAGATTATCCTGGAATGAAGCGTGGTCTGAACGTGCAGTGGTGTCTTCGTAGATGATTATCTCTGGCCTGTCAGAAGCGATCCAAGAATTATATTTCCAAGTGGATTCTTCAAATCCTTCGCCAGTGAGGGTGCCAATCTGTTGTTCAACACCCAAAGCATCAGAACCAATCCATTCTTGCAAGCCAACTAGTTCTTTTTGGCTCAGATTTTCATAAGAATCCGTCGGACCAAGATAGACTCGCATTGGCCAAACCTCCTCATCTTTAGGATAACCATCCTCATCAGGAGTTGGTTCAGGGTCACCATGTGGTGCACCGCCACCCCCGGGCCAGTTTACACCAGCCATGTCCAAATTGATGTAATTGGTTACAGTTACCTCAGGGTTATCCTCTTTGACATAGAAATCAGTCCAATAATCACTTCCTCGCTTGCCACCTTCTTCACCTGACCAGAGGCAGAAAACCATGGAACGCCGAGAATCAAAATTTGACATCATTTTCGCAGTCTCTAAAACCATACTGGTTCCTGCAGTGTTGTCATAAGCACCAACCCGGGTACCGTAAGTTCTGCTGCCTGTGATGTGCGGGTCAAGTAGAGGAATCGCACTATTTGCCGGCGGAGCAACGTCGAAATGAGCACCAAATACTAACCACTCGTTTGGCACTTCTTTACCCCAACGGTAACCACAAACATTCAGTGACTCTGGATTTTGTTTGTTGAATATATCTGTGAATTCGAAACGATGTTTCATAACCTCTAATCCAAAAGATTCCAATTCAGCAACTAAGTAATTCGCAGCATCTTCGTATGCAGGATTTCCTTGACCCGCCCAACGGTCCCAGTAACCCATTCTTCGGTCAACATCGGTTGTATCGGGAGTCGGGTCTGTGATTTCATAAAGACGGTCGTAAACAGTTCTCCCGTTCATTATTCCAGTAGCAAAATCTCCACCAGCATCAGGTCCAAATCCTGGTGCTGAAGGTCTAATCACTGCGAATGTCTGAAAAGCCACTTTTCCTCCATTTTCAGTTGAATAATTGATTGAATCAAATGTACTATTATCTCCAACAACACGAGTAATACCACCATGTGAGGGTGAGTTAGCACCACCATCACCAATCCATGTACTCCATGAGGTGTTTGTGTCTCTTGTTGGCCAATCTTCTCTCCCTAGTTCACCGATCATAAATAGTGCAATTTCAGCTCGTGGCGGGGCCAAAATTGAAACTTCAACAGAACTTCCTTTTTTGATATCGATAATTGTGGAATTTTGAACATAACCACTATCAGGGTTCATAATCAAATACGGAATATACACAGATAAATCATTACTAGCCGAGAATTTTACGTTTTGAAAAACCCCACCGACTAGGGTTTGAACACCAACATCCAAGTCACTAGCACCGGGTAAATCATTATCATTTGAGTCTAAACAACCAGCAAACATTGAGGTTGTAAAAAGCAAGGTGAGTAGCACCGCCTTGACGCGCATTAGCAATGCGAACATCAATTCCCTGTTGAACCCAACGATTGGTGGAGCAGACAATTTCACTTGAAAAATAGCCGTAAACAAGTGAGCGAACCATCAGCACAACGGATGTGTTCCATATTAACACATGTAACATTGAATCCATGTTGGGACATCAATTCGGCAGTTTTTGGGTAACTATCTGAAATGATTACACAGCCATTTTCAAAGCCAATTGTGTTTGCTGCATATGATTCATCATTAGGTACCCAAATAATTTCTGCATCAAGACCATCAAATTGCTCTGGCTGCAAGTGTCCCTCTGCAGTAACTAATATTCCTGGGGCCGGTGAAGAACAAATTGTTGAAAGATGAAGTGTTGTTTCTGGGATGTCAAAAACAAAAGTTTTGAATCCTCTGTCATGGCAAACATTCTCAATAAATTTGACCCCATCTTCATTTGTTCTAGTGGAACGCCCGATTAGAAAATAATCGTCGTAAAAGACAACATCCCCACCATCCAAATTTGCATTTTCTGGCATAAATATTATCTCCAAATGTTGAGAAAGAGATTCAGCAACACTTACTGCCTCACCACGCCGACTTGGATGTCCAAGATTACAGATTACCGCGGCCCCATCTATTATGACAGCAGCATCTTCAACAAAACAACAGTCTGGATGGTTTTCTAATCCAGGAAGGATGATCACTTCCAAACCATTTTCTTCAAGAACCCCAATATAATTGTCATGGGTTTTAATTGAGGCTTCAATATCAGTTGGTCCGGAACCAAAAAATTTTGCTAAAGCCTTGGTGAAATTTGGAGATATTTCGCGAACGAGTACGGCCGACCGCTTGCGTCTATCCCAATCTGTCATCATTTTCCCGGCTGCTATGGGGACCATAAGTGTTCGGAATCCGGAAACATCCCGCCAACAAACGGAAACTCGTATTCAAAGTGAGATAAAAGGAGAGTTTATTTTTCTAAACCTTCCATAAGGTACGCTAAAATTAATGGTAACACAATAGTTGCATCAGATTCAATTACAAATTTTGGAGTTTTAACTCCTAATTTTTCCCAACTAATTTTCTCATTGGGTGGTGCGCCAGAATAACCACCATAAGATGGCGTTGATTCAGAAATTTGGGCGAACCACCCCCATAAATTAACATCTTCTCCAAGATCTTGGCGCAACATTGGTACCACACAAACGGGGAAATCTCCAGCAACACCACCACCAACCTGCAAAATACCTATTTTCGATTCTTGTTCTTGATACCAAGAAGAAATGTCACCCATCCTTGCCAAATCTGTTGTGATAATATTGTCGCTGGAGAGGGTTCCATCAATTAGTCGAGCAGAGAAAATATTCCCCAATGTGCTATCCGCCCAAGCAGGTGTGAAAATCGGAATTTGCATTTCTACAGCAGCTATCAGCCAACTTGTGTTCGGGTCGGCTTGAAATTCAAAATTTTCAGAATTGAGAATGTCAAATAAATATTGGTGGGGTGGATTCGTATCCTGATTTTTTTCTGCAGTTAACCACTGTTGTAAAAGAGCACTTTCTACAACACGAATAGCCTCTGCCTCTGGGATACAAGTGTCAGTAACTCGATTCAAACCTTGCTTTTGTAATTGCAATTCATCCTCAGCGCTTAGATTTCGCCAATCAACCTTTTTGTATGAATTATGAGCCACTAAATTAAACAAATCTTCTTCTAAATTTGCGCCTGTACATGAGATAGCGTGGACTAAACCAGCACGGATTGCAGGTGCCAAAGAGCGCCCGATTTCAGCAGTTGACATGGCACCTGCTAAAGTCACAATTAATTTTCCACCCTTGTCCAGAAATTCCTCAAGTGATCGGGTACAATCGGCTAACGCCCCGGCATTGAAATGATGATAATTATGGTCAATAAATTGACGTACACCAGACACAAAATCACTCCTTATTTTGTGATAAATCATCGTGAAGAAATCGCTCAACTACGTTACGATTCATTAATTTCAAGTTCACACACTTTGCAATTAGTTTGGCATGGATAACATCAGCCAAATCATTAGGGTCATGTGTTCCACAAGTGAAAGCATCAACTGCCAACCACCCTTTTTCATAATAACAGTGAGCGGTGATGTGGCTCTCGTCGATTAGGACAATCGCGGCAAATCCAGGGGGACTTTCAACCCCATCAAAAACCTCACAATGAGAGTGTACTTCTTTGACCCCACACTCTTTCACACTTGAGCGTAGTAGTGATAATACCCAAGTATCAACTTCCTCAACATTTGGATTAAAATTGACATAGTCAAGATACACATGTCGACCGTGGGCGAGTCGTACATCCAAGCCATCAGTCAGGTTGTTCACCACTTACCGCGAGGTGGGGTGATATTTCAATTCAACACCGTTCTCTATGAACAGTTGATATCTATTTGGGGTGGTGTTGTGGCTTTGTTTTGATGCAGAGGGCAGGATTTCAAACGGTCTGATGCTTCCTTCCCGTTGGTCAGTCCAGCATCAAACTCCAGCGTCAAATGGATTCCGAATAAACAGCCTCATTTAACGCGGAGTTCAAATCCTACCTTGATTAAATCTGTTGTGGCATGGTGATATTTGATGCAGAGGGCAGGATTTGAACCTGCGAACCACTGAGGACTAGGACCTCATCCTAGCGCCGTTGACCAAGCTTGGCAACCCCTGCTTAGGTTGAACGCAGTAACAATTTGATTTCAAATCAACGGTTGAAACAACTGGTTGGGGATGCCCGGAGGGCTTGCTGGCCGAGACTAATTTGGCAACCCCTGCTTAGGTTGAACGCAGTAACAATTTGATTTCAAATCAACGGTAAAGCGGATTGACTTTTTTGGTTAGAACAATTTGAGTTGCAGTAATTTCTATGTTTATCGAAACCCAAACATTTCAATCTTTTTTTTCCTTATAATCACGGCGAAGCCGCAATGTCGCACGCCGCTGCGCTCGCGGCGGGCGTTGGCAACCCCTGCGTAAGGTGAACGGGGTAACTGTTTGATTTCAATTCAACAGTTATGCATATTTCTAGCGCGTGCTAGAGTCTGTAATCCGCCTCACTCAAGTATGAAATACCCACCCGCGCATCTCAGAAGGTGAGGCATTGGGAGACAATATTCCACTTGGTCGAATGTTCATCGATGATGAAATGAGAGAGGTCGTAAGCGAGGTTCTTGATTCAGGTAGATGGATTAAAGGCCCACATTCTAAAGCATTTGGAGCAGAATGGGCGGCTTACTGTGGCGCACTTGCAGGAACCCCTTGCTCAAACGGCTCAACAGCATTAATCGCCGCCCTTCGGCTACTTGATGTAGGTCATGGAGATGAAGTAATCGTCCCATCACACACATTCATTGCTAGTGCTACTTGTATTGACCAAGTTGGCGCAACTCCTGTTTTCGTAGATGTTGAAGAAGAATATCACACCCTTTGTCCTGATGCTGTAGAAGCGGCGATAACAGGTTCAACAAAAGCCATCATCGCAGTCCACTTGTATGGTCAACCAATTTCACCAAAAGTTTTCGAAATTGCCAAGAACCACAACATTCCCTTGATTGAAGATTCGGCCCAAGCACATGGTGCGGAATTGAACGGTCAGAGAATTGGAAGCATAGGAGATTTAGCAACATTTTCCTTTTTCCCAAGTAAAAACATGGCTGTAGGTGGAGACGGTGGCTCAATTTTAGCAAACCGTGAAGATTTAGCAGATAAAATAGGAATGGCGATCGACCATGGCCGCTTAGACAAATATCGCCACGATTTCCTCGGCTCTAATTTCCGTCTTTCAGAAATGCAATGTGCAGTAGGTAGAGTCCAACTCAAACACTTGGATGACTGGGTAGCAAGACGTAACGAAATCGCGGCCCGATATAATGAGGCATTTTCTTCCCTTGATTGGACTAACCCCCCAGCAATTCGTGAAGGTGCGTTACATGCTTGGCACCAGTATGTTTTACGAGTTGATAGACGAGATGATTTCCAGACACACATGGATGAGCAGGGCGTTTCCACGGGCATTCACTACCCAATACCGTGTCATCTCCAACCCTTGTATGAGGGGCACACCCAACACCAGCAAGGAGCATTACCAACTACCGAAGCAATTTGTGAAAGTGTCGTCTCTATTCCAGTTCATCCACACCTTACAGATGCTGAAGTCGAGCAGGTAATTTCAGCAGTCAAGTCATTTCAACCGTGATTGGGACCTGGCCGTTTTGCAAGCGCGAAGTTTGACCACACATCATCTTGTCCAGTAAGTTCCCGGCCAATCCAATTTGGTAAAGTGATAGAATAATCAGGCGCTGGCATTTCGATTTCAGCGATGATTAATCCTGAATTTTTTCCTTCAAAGAAATCAATTTCCCAAAACAAATCATCATTTGAGGGGATTTTATAGCGTGTTTTTTCAACACTTGGGTATTGCCTAGTATTAATAATTTCAAGAACTGAATCTAATGGTATTTTCATCTCAAATTCTAACCGCGTTGGGCCATCAGAGTGGCTTTTTGCTGTTGCAATAGCTGTATTTCCATGTACTCTAATTCGATATGCAGAGAGCGGGTCAGCCAACACCTCTTCTAATTTACCCATTTCACCTGGCCAAAAATTCAACCAATCCTCTGAAGGGAGATAGCATTGTATCATCCGCACACCTTCTCCTAGTGGAGGTAATGTGGTTGAATCTTCGACCAAAAATTTTCGCTCAATTTCAATTCCCACGAGAAGCCCCAACTTGTGCTATTACCTCTTCACGGTCAATGTTTCGGGCGTGGCGTTGAAGTGTTAGTCGCCCGAGGGGCTACACATGGGAGAACCACGCCGCATACAATCCGGGATCGTGGATGTAGAGTTTGGAGATGGTGTCACAGTCATTGAACCAGCCAATATCTATGGTTGTAAAATTGCTGATAACGTATTCATCGGCCCCTTCGTAGAAATTCAGCGCAGAGTGGTAATCGGCGCCCGCACGCGTGTGCAGAGCCACGCTTTCATTTGCGAACTTGTGACAATTGGGGAAGATTGCTTCATCAGTCACGGTGCGATGTTCATCAACGACCCATTCCGAATAGGCGGCCCAGCAAGAGGAGACCAATCTCAATGGGCTGAAACTATTATCGGGGACCGCGTTTCAATCGGCACGAATGCCACCATTATGCCAGTCACCATCTGTGATGATGTTGTGATTGGAGCAGGAAGTGTAGTCACAAAAGACATCACAGAACCGGGTACTTATGCAGGTAATCCCGCCCGTAAGATGTAATCTCAAGCCACCTTAGGTTCAGTTAATGATTTACTTTCTACACTAAGTATAGTCGTCACTGAACGGTGTGCCCACTTGTGATTTAAGGCGAATTTTGGGTTTTTATGTTTTGTAAAGCGTTGCTAACGTCGCATGAACAACATTTGAACGGGGGTTACTTCTACCAAACGTACGTTTCATAAAATCAAAAACAAACAAACTTCCAACAGGTACCCCAATTCAAAATGGAAGGGTTTTGTTTAGTCTCTCAACCATCTCAACATACCTATTTGTGTGTTCTGTATGTGGCATATTTATTACAAATTGCCAATACCTCCATGCAGCAATTGACAAAGTTGCAAATGTATGTAATTTTTCTAATGACTCCTCTTCTATCGGTTCGAGTTTTCTCACCGTTTCATATCCTGAAAGTATTGCTTGCCACCGGTTTGAAATTGGTTTTCCATCTTGCCAACCAAAGCCAACAAATGTCATCACCAAATCAAAAGCAAAAGGTCCTATACACACCTCTTCAAAATCTAGTATAGCATCAATTTTTTCTGGACCACCAAGCACATTATCCGAGAACAAGTCACCATGAATAACTCCCGAAGGAAGTTCATCAAACCTAACCATTTTCAACCCATCATATTGGTTTTTCAACATTACAAGAAAATCAGTCCATTGTTCATTTTCTTCAGCGTGTTTAAACAACTTTTCAAAGAGAGAAAACCCCATCGAGAAATCAGTTCCAAGTGTTGGTGGGGGATTGGTAGCGTGAAGTTTGGCCTGAGAACAACCTAGGGTAAACAGCGATTTTTCATCAGATTCTAACCATTTACTTTCCACATATGGCAATAGTGTCCAAGCCAAACCATTTTTGATAATCATTAATTCATTGTTGTTGAATCTGATTGGCGCGGGTGTTGGTACCCCTTCTTTGACTAGCCAAGACGTGATCACTAACAATTCTTCAACTTGTTTTGGTGTGCGTTCGTTCCATATTTTCAAAACCACTTTTGATTCATCACTGAGATGAAGAAGATAGTTTGAATTCGCCCATCCACCTGATAGGTGTTCTATTTGGTTAACTCGGGACAAATTTGCTTGTGATGTTATTTCAGACGCATCATCAAGGGTAACATCTGTGTAAGCCATTTAATCACGATGAAAATTCTTTGATGACAGAGCGGAACGCTGCAATGGAGCGGCGATGGTCAACAATTCCACAATGTTTCCTCGCTAATTCACCCAACTGTTCCCTCTTCGTGTATGTGGTACGCAAGGCGTGTACCCAAGCATCAAGGTCAGCCACTTGGTCTACAATAATCCCTCCTTCTCCAACTGCTTCAGGTTGGCTACCTATTGATATTGAAACCGACGGAACTCCAAACAACCCAGCCTCGTTAATTACTCGACCCCAAGAACCCGTTGAAGCCACTGTAAGAAGGTGGACATCACAGCGGCTAAAGACCTCACTAACTGGTGTGTGTCCATGCCAGGTGGTATTGTCAAATTCACCCAATTCTTCCGCATAAGCACCACCTCCGTAAACGTCAACCCTTGCTTCTGGCCAACAATTTGCAAGATGAGGTAAAAGACCTTGATAGAACTCATATCCTTTCTCAGGGGTCACCCCAACAATCGCAATTCGTGGGATATCAATATCATTATTTTTAATACGATTTGAAAGCCCTGATGCTCTAGTTGTTTCAATTTCTTCAATTGTCCCAAATCTACTAGCGAAATCTACTGGAAGTCGAACATTTTTGATTGCTTTTACATTGAATGTGTTGGCAACTTGTTGCCCCAATCCTTCTCCAGCACAACACACTGCAGCCGCGCCCTCTAAACTTGAGCGGTAGAGGTCGGATTGGATGAATTGCAGTTCATCTCTTACGAAGACCAAATACGGGATATTCAATTCTTTGAATACTTCCGCTGCGCCTGCAGACCAATGTAATTGAGTGATACCAATGACAGGTAGCCCACTTCTTTTCGCTTCTGCTTTAGTTGCAGCGATTTTCTCTTTCAATAATTTGGCAAACTTTTTGTTACTCTTTTTCAGGTGTTGGCGTTGGAACAGAGAGTTTGGTTGCCCACTTTTGCCACGCAATCGCCAAGCAAGACCAGACCACCTATCTTCAATTTCAAGATTGATAACTTTCCTTTCTAATTCTGAATTTGAAGTGAGAGCCGTTGCATCACCTCTGGCATCTGATTGAAAAATAGTTACTCGCCACGCTTGTTCGAGAAGTGCTGGGTCTGTATGTGGTGTATCCCGGCTTGGAATAAAGAGGACATCTGCTTCTGGAAGTGGGCCAGGCTCACACACTCCATTGAGTAGAGTTGCAAGACTCATCTCTGCCCCACCTGCGGGTGGGTCGAGATCCCGAACAGCGGCTATTAACAGCCCCACCATGATATCCGATTCTGCATACCCTATATCAGACAAACCGCTATCATGAGCCATTAGGTGAAAATTCCGGTAGCGTGAAAGAGGGGTGTAGGGTCGGCCGGTCAATGAGTTTGAAGATGGCAGTAGTGGGAACCGGCTACTGGGGGCGCAATCATGTCCGAACCTTGATTGCGTTAAAATCCAGTGGATTAATCTCAGAATTAGTTGTTTGTGATGTCGATTCAGAACGTGCTGAAAACATGGCAACAGAGTTTGGTTGTGAATGGTGTACAGATGCAAATGACCTCAAATCATTAGGTGTAAGTGCAGCAACAATTGCCACTCCAACCCCTCAGCACGCACCCTTAGCAATTTCATTGATGGAGCAAGGAATTGATGTTCTTGTTGAAAAGCCATTAGCAATGAATGAAGAGCAGGCCAAAGAAGTATTGGATTGTGCTGAAAAGACCGGTCAAGTATTGATGGTAGGTCATTTATTCAGATATCATGCAGCAGTTCGTAAGGCAGCAGAACTCATTGCAGACGGAACCCTTGGCCAGATTCTTCACATTGAATCCGACCGTCTTTCAGTAAGAGAGCCAAGGTCAGATATTGGAGTCATTGCGGCATTAGCAATTCATGATATGGACATCATGAAGGATTTGATGGGTGATATTGAACCAAGTACAATCAACTGCCTTGCTTTACCTTCAGATAATCCAAAAATAGAGGACCACGCAATCATTGAGATGGGTTTCCCAAGTCAACCATCTAGCAAATCAGATGCTAATTTGAACGGTGTTTCTGCAGTTGTAACTGTTTCATGGAGAAGCAGAATACAAGGTAAAGTCAGGGTATTACGAATTATCGGTCAAGATGCTTCCTTGGCGATTGATTATCTTGACCACTCAGGACTTTGGATTCACCACCATCCAAATAATGCCCATGGGCAGCAGTGGGGCGGATTTGATGCGGCTCCACGTGAGCGTATTGAATTACCACTAGGTGAGCCAAGTTTGACAGCAGAGTTGCGGGCTTTCATATCACATGTTAACGGAGAAAATAATGACACTCCTTTTGCATCAGGAAAAGTTGGTTTAGAGGGTGTGGGAATGGTTTCCTCAGCACTTAAGGCAGCAGGCAGAGAGTAATTTTAGAAAAAAAATTGAGAGAGCATTCAAGAATCAGACACAGGTGGGCTAACACATGAACCTAGCACAAACCTTGCTCGGCCCTCTATATGACCTCTATGTTTCAGCCCTTGGTCAAACAGTTGGAATGATTGTGGGTTATGTGACACTGCTCGGAATATCGGCGCTAATTTGGTGGCTGATAGCGAATCGGAATGAAGTTATTTCTGGCTTGGATTTACGTTTGGCTACAATTGGAAATATGTTGTTCCTTTCACTCTCTGGTGTGATTTTGTATTTTGTAATGTCAACGACGTTTGGCTTCCCCTTTCTCGGTGCAATTACAATGACACTCACTTCGCTATTATTCATGCATTGGTGCATGACTAACTTTGAAGGGGAACCCATCTGAGTAGAGAGTCATGGCAAAATTTGGTGACCACCCCGCTATTCCAGATGCGCTGGAAAATTTACTTTCAGACCTCACAGTGAGCACAGTTTTTTTGAAAGCAGATTGTCGTCCACGAGTTAAACGCGGCCACATTACCGAGTTAGAAGTCGTCGAACTTGAGATTGAGGAATTCAGCAGTTCGGCTATTGAAGAGATTTCACAAGGGTTGGAAATGACTCTTGAGCAACACAGTGAGACGCGTAGTGATTGCTTCGTGGAAATTGATCGTCATGGTTGTAAAGTAATGCAAGTTGGTGATTTACGAATAACAATTTCATGGCCTCCATTTTCTGATGGTTGGGAAATGATTGTTGTTCGTCCCGTAGCCCAACCAGATCTTGATGATTATAATTTAGATGAAAACCTTGTAAAATTGATTGCAGATCTACAAAATCAAGGGACTTTAGTTAGTGGTATGCCCGGCTCAGGGAAATCAACACTGGCTAGTGCAATTGCTCGCTGGTTAGATGGTAAAGGGGCAGTAGTCAAAACAATGGAAAGCCCAAGAGACTTACAATTACCACAAAGAGTAACCCAATATGCTCCTCTTGCAGAAGATGACCGCTCCCGCGGTTCAATGGAATTGACAGCGGACATCTTATTTTTGGCAAGACCTGATTTCATCGTTTATGATGAAGTTCGTAAAACCAAAGATTTCGAAGTGTTCGGCGATTGCCGATTAGCAGGTCTTGGTTTGCTCGGGGTAACTCATTCTGCCTCAGCACTAGAAGCGATTCAGCGAATGATTGGCAGAGTTGAATTAGGAATTCTAGCCCAGATATTAACAACAGTTATTCATGTTGAAAAGGGTAAAATCGGAGAGGTTTTACAATTAGCAATGACAGTCAAAGCTCCCTCTGGAATGCAATCTGATTTGGCAAGGCCGGTAATCCAAGTGAAGAGATACCCTGATGGCAAAGTTCTGAATGAAATCTTCTCATTCGGTGAACAAATTTGTATTGTTGATGCAGATGGTCAAGCAGCAGGTGATGAAATGTCACCAATGCAACTCCTTGCTGCGGCCCAACTCAAAGACCGTCTTTCAGAAGATTTTGGAATTAGAATCCATCATGTAAAATTCTCTGGTGGTAGCGTAGAAGTATATCCTGATGAATCAGCAATTGGCGTTCTTGTTGGCCAGGGTGGTTCAACTGTGAAGGATTTAGAAGAACAATATGAAGTCAAGTTTTCAATTAAATCAGCTCGTGATTTACCACGTGGTTTCAGAGCACCAGAAAATAAGTTCCGAAGTTCGTATGATATGGATGTTGAACGAAGCATGGGTGGAAGGGCCTGGGAACAGTCCTACAGCAGCAAGAAAGATAGAAGGGCAAAACGGAAGGGAAGACGTCGATAACCCACTAAACTCCTCACTCTCAACAATCTCAAAGGTTCATCAAGGGGTCGCAGGTCAGGCAAATTAGGTGGGAACATGGCTGAAGGTACTCAAGGGTCGGTTCCGATAGTTCGCCAAGAGACAACAGTGACATCTGGTGTAGAGGTAACTCAGAAGTTAATTCATGCCGCAAAAACCCTCGCTTCCATACTTCGTGGAACACTTGGGCCACGGGGTTTAGACAAAGGATTGTACAAAACAAGTGGTGAATTCGCAGTAACATCTGATGGTGCAAGAGTTCTGAACGATTTGTTGATAAAAAATCCAGGTGCCAAACTTCTCGTATCATTAGGACAAGCTCAAGAATCAGCGATTGGAGATGGTGTGACTTCAACAGTTCTTCTCGCTGGAGCGCTGTTAGATGAAGCAGGTAGATTGATTCGAAAAGGGGTGCATCCTCTTACAGTAGTTGATGGCTATTTGATGGCTGCAGAGATAGCCGTTTCAGCCCTTGAAGAAAATGTAATTGATTGCTCAGCAGAAGATATTGAGATGTTACAAAAAGTTGCTTCAACATCTTTGACCGGACGTGGAGCAGGTTCTGATGCTCGGTTTGCGAAAATGTTAGTGGAAGGACTTGCTCATGTGACCCATGAATCAGAATCAGGTATTCGTTGTGAAGCAGAAGATGTGCTATTTGACAAATTAGAAGAAAGCACAATCAATGACACACGTATGGTTACTGGAGTATTTTGGCGCCAGCGTATTCCAATGGAGAGAATGGCTGGAATCAAGGAGAATGCCAAAGTGGCACTTCTCAATTGTGATATTAAGCAAAGAGAAACAAAGAGAGATACTGAAATCGAATTACAATCAGCAGAAGATCTGCAAAAATTCATGTCAATTCATGAACAAACATTGGTAGAAATTGCTGATAACATCATTGAGACTGACGCAGATATAATCTGTGCTAGTGGTGATATTGATAGAATTGTACTCCACAGACTTGCCGCTGCCGGGAAAGTGGTAATCCATGATGTTGACCAGAAGCAGTTAACCCATTTAGCCCAAGCAAGTGGGGCAAAATTAGTCGAACACTTGGATGACCTTGGTAATGAGCACCTTGGACTAGTTGGTCGATTTGAAGCCCAACGAAAGTTAGCAACGGATGAAGTCCAAGACAGAATTATCTTTGATGGATGCACCGGTCCTTTAGTCACAATCCTTGTTGGCGGAGCAATGGGTGCAGAAGAGACAATTCGAGGAATGTATGATGCCCTTAGGGCTACTAGCCTAGCCCTCAATGAAGGCACCCTCCTGCCTGGCGGTGGTGCATCTCACATGGTTGCTTCAAAAGCAGTAAAAGAGGCGGCTGAAAAAATTGCTGACAGAAGCCGACTTGGCATGGATGCCTTCAGCCGGGCCCTTGAGATGATTCCTTGGATGTTGGCGGCAAATTCTGGTGTTAATCCATTAGATGCACTTCTTGAACTTCGTTCAGCAGTTAGAGAAAACATGGTAGCCGCGGGAGTTAGTTCAGATGGTTCAATCACCTCAATGTCAGAGGTTCTTGAGCCGGCCGAAAGCATTCTTCATGGAATTATGGCCGCAACTGAAACAACGAACACACTTCTTCGCTGTGATCAAGTTATCAGTGCCAGAGGTGACTAAATGACCTCGTCAATCTGATGTTAAAACACCAACCATTTTCGTTTTAGAGGAAATTAATTATCGCCTCAAAACTCAATAACGGCTTCCCCGTCGAATGAATACGGGTTCGATTGATGAGCACGTCTAATCAACCCGGAACTACTTCTGAGGTGCCCAATAAAACCGGTGATAATTCACCGCGCGCCCTTCTCAGTGTTTACGATAAAACTGGAGTTACCGCTCTAGCCGTTGCTTTGGAAGCGATGGGTTGGAAAATAGTGAGTACAGGAGGTACTGCTCGGTTATTACGAGAGTCTGGTGTAGCGGTTGATGATGTTAGTTCTATCACTGAACACCCAGAGGTTTTTGATGGCAGAGTCAAAACACTTCATCCAGCAATTCATGCACCAATTCTTGCTCGAGGAAATAATCCGGATGATGTACAAACCCTAGCCCAACTTGGTTACCCCCGAATCGATATGGTGGTCGTAAATCTCTACCCTTTTGAGGAGGTTGCTGCGCGGCAACCGCCTGTTGATATCGATGAATTGATTGAGATGGTTGATATTGGCGGTCCGACATTGATTAGGGCTGCAGCAAAGAACCATCCAGATATTCTAGTGATGGCAGATCCTAGTCAATACGATGAAGTTCTAGCACATTTACAACAAACAGATGGTGACCCAAAGTCAGTTCCATTAGATGTGAGGCAAAGACTTGCATTGACGGCATTTCAGAGAACAGCAGCCTATGATGTGGCACTAGCAACAACCTTGGCCGAACGTTTTGAAGGGGTTGAATTAGAAGGTGATTTACCCCCGAGACTGTTGATTTCGGGCGGTCAGTTGAATCGGTTAAGATATGGGGAAAACCCACATCAAATGGCAGGATTTTTTGATGCGTCACGGGTTGGGGAAATGCCTGAAGGCCTGGCATCTGCAAACCAACATGGAGGGAAGGAATTATCTTTCAATAATTATCTTGATTTGGATGCGGCATTGCGTTTTGCTCGTTCAGTAAGTGGTGATAAATGGAGTCAATGGCCCCATTGCTGTGTAATCATTAAACACACAAATGCTTGTGGTGTTGCAATATCCACCAATCAAGTAGATGCTTGGAATGATGCGCTTGCTAGCGACCCGGAATCCGCTTTCGGTTGTGTAATTGCTTTCAATCAAGTAGTGACTGATGAGGTAGCCGAAGCAATCGGCGGTCATTTTGTTGAATGTATAATCGCTCCAGGATTTGAAAATTCAGCCTTGGAGATTTTGTCAGGAAAAAAGAACCGCCGTATGTTAACTTTTGATAATTTCACCCCGCTAAATCCAGAATTACGATGGAGACAAATTGATGGTGGCTGGTTAGCACAAGAAGAAGGAGCCCCTCAAATCAATTGGTCAGAGGTCAAATCAGTGACCAAAAAATCAGCAGACGAGGGTCAAATCGATTTAGCAAGATTTGGTGTAACGGTATGCGCTCAAGTGAAATCAAATTGTGTTGTGTTTGTTCAGCCCAGTACTACAGGATTCGCAACAGTTGGTATTGGCCCAGGACAAACCAGTAGAGTCGAAGCAGTCAGAATTGCAGCCCGTCGTGCCGGTGAGCGAGCAACAGGGGCAATGATGGTTTCAGACGCATTTTTCCCATTCAGAGATGGCATTGATACCTCACATGAGATAGGAATAACCAGCGTAGTTCAACCGGGTGGTTCGATACGTGACCAAGAAGTAATTGATGCTGCTGATGAGCATGGTATGACTATGTTGTTCACGGGCATACGATTGTTCAGGCACTAGTGATTACATGACCTGGAAAAACATCCCACTATTTGGTGCAATGAACGGCGCAATGATGGCTGTTCTGATGATTCTCAACGTTATCAGTGGTGTGACTGACGATGTTGATTTCGTATTTGCAATGATTTCACTCCTTGCAGTGATTCTCATTCCACCCTTCATTCTTAAGCGAGTCAAACCGAACGAGGTCAGCCTAGTCCAACTGATTCCCATTGCATTTCTAACATTCAATATTCCAGTCTGGGGAGCAGTCTCTGGTGGACCAGACATGGGACCCGAGTGGCTAGTATTGATTCCAATAGCAGCAGTAGGGGGCGCTTTCTGGAGCCTACCTTTCGTAATTTGGTCATATTTCAGAGATTCAAAATCGTCGTCTCTTCATTCTGTAACACTATCTGAGAGTGGATAACATCATTTTATCGAGTTTTTATTTTTGATTTGATGAACCACACACCAATTAACCAAACAATGGCAATAAATGCTTGACCATATCCAGGGTCACCAGCAATATCAGTAATCCAAATAGAAACGGCAGACATTATGGTAATGAACACAATTATCCAAGTTTTAACGTGTTTTGGTAGAGTTTTTCCAGTAGAATAGTATTCAAATAATGCTGAACCAAACCAGCGGTTTGTCAATGTCCAGCGAAATAATTTTTCGTTTGAATGACTGAAAAGATAAGCAGCTGGAACAGCCCAAGAAACAGTTGGCCAACCAGGTATCCAAATACCAATAATAGCACAGATAATGAAAATGAATCCAATACTTACATACAAGCGTCTTTTCAAGGGTGTAGATTTACGAGAATACTTCTCAACAATCTCATCAACAGTTGTCAAAGCCTCATCCAAGCAAACTCCCCCAATGCGACCGCCTAGTATCGTTGCTAAAAAGTGGCCGATTCGCTCAATAGCAGTGCCCGCCCCCGTAAGCCTAAGGTTGGACGCGTCATCAAAGCCAATTGAGGTTGCCCGAACATGTCAGGTTTGTACACTCTTCCTAGAGTTGCGACGGTTGAAAACCCTCTAAAATTAGCCGTGTTAATTTCAGGTTCAGGCTCAGGTCTTGAGGCATTATTAAGACATCAAGAAAATCATGATTGCGCCCATGAGACGGTTGTGGTTATTTCAGATAAACCAGCAGTAAAAGGCCTTGATAGAGCGGCTAATCATGGAGTAATGGGTGTCTGTGTCCCCCTCCCTCCAAGGCAAAACTTTCCCTCCGGTCAAACTGGTCTTACTGAGCGACGAAGAGCACACGAAAATTCGGTTCAACAAGTGTTAGAAGAATACAACGTTGAATTGGTAGTTTGTAGTGGCTATATGCGTATACTTACAGCAGATTTTTTGGCTCCTCGATTGGGTAGAGTGGTCAATATTCACCCGAGCCAATGGGGAGAGAATGGTGCACTATTCCCCGGGGCTCACGGAATTAGAGATGCATTAGCGGCCGGGGTAACTACAGTAGGGGCGTCAGTGCATTTCGTAAGTTCGGGAGTTGACGACGGGCCGCTGATTGCAAGTGAAACCACAGCGATTCAATCAGGAGAAGGAGAGGACTCTCTTGGAGAGCGAGTGAGAGTGGAGATAGAACACCATCTCTATCCAACAGTAATTGATGCACTCGCTGAAGGTCGAGTAGTTTCAGATGGTAACCGTTTTCGAATCAATTAAGAAATTCCATATCCTCTTTTGAGTTAACATTCGTGAAGCACTGGTTTGTGATTCCCGCATCTTTCCAATCAGTCGGCCCGACCTCAACAGCACCCATCTTAGAAATCACTTGGTGTGCTGCCATGTTAATGTCGTTGAGGGCGGTGTTGAGTGCATCAGTCTTGGCGCAGAATAACAACGGCTCAATACCTGATTCAGATCGGATAACTGCACAATCATTACTCTTTGACAAATTACTATACAAGAGAGGAAATAGTTGCGAGCGAATGAATGGTACATCACAAGGCACAATCTGTACCGTTTCCCATCCAAGTTGATGTGCAACCTTGACGGCCCCACTCATACCTCTGACCGCAGAGTTATGATTTTGATTCAAATCATCGTCAAATGCAATCCTCATTGCTAATGTATTTCCATCAATATTTGGCGGCCAATTTTGAGGTCTTTGCTTGAGGGCGCTAATTATTGCAGTAGCCTGTTCTTGATTCTTGAATGAGATAATTACCTCGGGGATGCCAGCGGTTTGAACTGCCTTCACGACCCGCAATAGCATCGCTTCTCCATCTATCTCAACCAAAGCCTTTGGTTCACCCATTCTGCTTGAGGGGCCACCAGCGAGTATGACAGCACCATCAGCAACCGATTGCATTGCCATTCATTCAACCTCAGCGATTCGGTTGACAGCATATTCTAATTCTTCCATCAAACTGTTGGCACGCTGTAAAATTGCTAATCGATCCCGTCTAGTTTGAGCTGAAGGCAACCATTCTAGCAGTTTTGTAATGTCAGTGGCATTCCTATCTAACAGATATTCAAGAGCCGCTAATGCAATAGGATCCTCTGGCTCAAGAAAACGCATGTACCGCCGTAGAGGCTAGTCTTCATGTTCATTTTGGCTGTTAAGCCATTTTTCGGCTAATTTTTCCCATCCCGTTTTGGGCGCAGAGAATCAAACATTCTACCGACGAGGTCAACTACCCCCACCAAATCATCTTTGACTTTCTGAAGAAGTTTAGGATCATCACTTTCTTCTAGTGAATCTTTCAATATCTCAATAGCGAGTTCATGTTCTTTGTCTGTAATTCGCAAACTTGAACGCAAAATCGCAATTACCGCCATTTCATCATGGCTCAATGAAGCGTTCACAAAAGCAGTTTCAAACATCTCTTCATAGATTTGTATTCTCTCGTTTTTATTGATGATTTCACCACCATCAATAACTTCACCTGTAATCACTGAATTGTAAATCTCCCCTGGTACATTTTTCAAATCATCTCCCTTAAAAAGAAGGATTGCTAATCTAGTTGCCAACCTCTGTTCTTCCCTTGTAAGAACCCCATCGCGGAGAAGGACTTCAATCACCGTGGCGTAAACCTCACGAGTTCGCACCGGGCCTTCGCCTGTGGGCATAATGTTACCACGCCCGCTTCACCTTTTCACTTTGACTAAGGGTGCGGTGGGTTCTTGAAGTAGGGGTAGGTCGGCCAATTTACAGGTTCACCTGTCCCAATCACCGGGCGCATAGACGCTCGATTCCGAGAAAAACGGCCCCAGTGGCGGGGCAGGGTATACCTAAGGACTGAGAAAAATGAAAGAATCAGGCAATGCAAAATACATGATTAGAGTCGGCGTTAAACTTGATGGCCAAGCTCGTAGAAAAGACATCATAGGTGCTATTTTTGGACAAACAGAGGGATTAATGCCCGAAGCACTAGATTTGAGAAAACTTCAGCGATCTGGGCGCATCGGACATATTGATGTTGATTTAGATAGCAATAAAGGAAAAGTTAGCGGAGTAATACAAATCCCATCTTCTCTTGAAAACGTAGAGAGCGCAATTATTGGTGCTGCACTAGAAACCATAGAAAGAATTGGACCTGCGGCTTCGCAATTGAAGGTGCTTGAAATTTCCAACATTCGCTCTTCGAAGAGAACTTCAATGGTTGACCGTGCAAAGGATATCCTTCTTGACATAGTTAAGCAGCGAGACACAGAAGCAGATAATTTGATTGATGAAGTTCGCAGTGTGTTAACAACTAGCGAAATATCTACCTACAAAGATACAGGTATGACATGTGGGCCAAATGTTGAATCAAGCGACTCACTGATTATCGTTGAAGGTCGCAACGATGTGCTAAATTTAGCATCGTGTGGCATCAAGAATGCAATAGCGGTAATGGGTGCTGGAATTGATAACGCATTGGTTGAATTAGTTGAAAACAAATCAATGGTGAAAGCATTCTTGGATGGTGACCGTGGTGGCCGAATGATTGCATTAGAATTATCAGGCGTACTTGGTAATAAATTAACACACATCGCATTTGCTCCAGAAAGCCGAGAAGTTGAACACTTAGAAAAGAAAGTAATCGGTAAGCATCTAGGTCAAGCAGAGGAAGCAAAGCGAGTCATCACTAGAATTGAAAAATCAGAAGGTGAAGTAAACGGCGCATCACAGAAAATAGAAATTCCTGATGAAGTGAAAGAATGGGCTGGTAACATGCCAAAGAAGGCAAATCAAGCAGTCTTCATTCTTGAAGATGGTTCAGTTTCTGATGAGGCTAGTGTCAAAGATACAATCGCTCAAGCAAGTGAAACCGAAGGTGCCCAAGCCCT
>Ga0209992_10000783_pt1 | contig 39328 bp, 34 predicted proteins | sample 2SBtaG_2_FD_182564 | JGI IMG/M metagenome (GOLD analysis project Ga0209992, IMG submission 182564) | Deep subsurface microbial communities from Kolumbo volcano to uncover new lineages of life (NeLLi) - 2SBTROV12_ACTIVE470 metaG (SPAdes)... | ecosystem: Environmental > Aquatic > Marine >...
AAACTGAAATTTCGAGACATTCTGGATAGAATTAGCAGTAAACGAAGCGATTCAATACCCTGCATATGAGAATGCGTCTTATTTTTATTTGCGCTCACTTGAAAGCCGAGTGTTTTGCAAGAGGCTCATATAATTCAAAAATTTTCGCCGACGCATAAAATCCTAATCCATAAAGCAGGTAAATACGATGCGTATACTTGGTCGGAATGAACCAGGAAAATATCGGGATGACCATCAGCGGAAAAAACTGTATTAGACCGTAAAATCTCAGGTCGCCGCTTAATCGCCAATAGATTACACTGAATACCCCGACCGCGAGCGCGGGAATCAAATAGAGTTTTTCGATTTGTGTATTAATGGCTTCGCTAAGTAGTGCGACAAACAAAGCCATAAACGCAATGGTCATTGGGATTCGGTCCCATACTAGAGAAGTATTATTAGGTGCCCAATGATAATAAGCCGATCCTACGGCGACCAACCCAATTCCTGCAAAAAATACCGGCCATGATTGGGGTGCGTAGAGTTGGCGATTTTTAGTGCAATAAACAAAACCATAACCGCCGATAATCAAGAAAGGCAGGTTACTTAATATGTTCCATGCGTTGGGTAACAACGTGACGCGCCGAGTATCAGCGAAATTATGGTAGGCAGGGTCTTGCGAAATAGGATTAATGCTGAGGAGAATGGTGATAGACACAACTAATAATACTGCGGTCAACACCAGGACGCGCTTGATAGGTGGTGTCGTGGTGTTGCTATTCATGGCCTGATCGCAAGGTGGGTATTGATTGTTTTTTGTCCGTGGAGGGTTCAGAGGATTTTCAGTATTTGGTTGATTTAATGCGGCTTAGACGAGTGATTCTCCAATTGAGTTATTGTCGAGTTTTGATGTATACAAAGTAGGGTCGCTCGGTACGAATAAGTTTGAAAATGGATGGCAATATGGAAAATGCTACTACAGCGGTTAGTAATCCCAGCCATCCAAGCAATTGATTAGCCCGATTATCAACCCAGGCGATGCCAACACCATACGCCACGGCCGCGGCTACGATAAAAATCCAGTTAAGCCAGTTTACCGCTGCGAAAACTTTACCTTTATCAGTGGCCGGGGGGCGCGCTTGGATGAATGCAAGCAATGGCACAGAAAAAAATCCAGACGCTGCGCCCAACAGGAACAGCACGGAAAATGTGCCAATTTTGACCGGCATTGACGCCACAGGGATGACTTGCGTTGCGTTCAGAATATGTTGGGGTGCGTTTTTGAGCTGGTTAATCAATTCCATCTCGGCCACGGTGGGCGCGTGTACCGGAAACAACCAAAGTGAGATTAAGCTGCATATCAATAAGATTAGCCCTGGGACGATAAGGCCAACTCGAACCTTGCCGTGAGATAGCCGACCCACAGCAGCACTTCCTATAGCAATTCCTATCGATGTGGTCGCGACCAGTAGACTGGTGTCGAAGTTATTAAATCCTAGTTGTAGTCGTCCCAGTGCGTTAATTGCGGTCAATGACATTCCACCGACAAACCAAAACCACGAGTAAACCAGCATAATGCGCAGCATCAGCGGGTCCTTGCGGAAGATCTCCAGAAGGGTAGGCAATACGCTGATAAATGATCTTATCGATATTCGTCGCGTTGGTTCCGAAGCCGCGCATTTTTTAATCCCTAGAGAGGTTAGGGTGCCAACCACAGCGATGGAGACAGTCACCAAGCCTGCAATATATAGACGGTTGGCGAAAATATCGGCCAAAAGTCCGGCGACAGCGACGCCGAAAATGATTGCCAAAAATGTAGTCATTTGGGTTAATCCGGTTGCCGGTGCAAGATCGCTGTCACGCACTAGTTCTGGTAATCCGCCATACTTTGGCGGTCCGAAAAAAGCACTTTGGGTTCCCAAACAAAAAGCGACCAGTGCGAGTAGCCACAGATATATCGGTACTCGGGTTGAGTCCGATGCATTATCCACCACGGCAAAAAATGCAGCTACACCGGCTAACGCTATCGCTATCTCGGCAACTTTACAGACCGTCATCAACCAGCCCTTGCTATAACGGTCCGACAGATCTCCGGCCAAGCCGGAGAATATTAAAAAAGGTACGGCAAAAAGAAATTGAACAACAGCCTGAAACTCGACGTCTCCGGCCAAATAACCAACGCTCAATAACAGGACTAGTTGTTTAAAAACATTATCGTTGAAGGCACCTAGTCCTTGAGTCGCCAGGAAAAATAAAAACGATTTATTTTTAAGCGGTAAAGGGGGGGGTTGATTGTTACTGCCGCCATTTTGCTTGTTTACAGACACAGTGATATCCGTATTTAAGTGGTATGGGTTTGATTGATTGTAATCCGCGCTATTGGACTATAGTCGTTTATTAATATGTGTTTGTTTGGCTAAGCATAACAGATCGTAGCGCGGATAATGACGTAGTATTTGGCGATGAAAATTTAGAGTCAATCATGGCAGCGACGATAGCTGTCGAAGTGGTACAAAAAATTCGAGTTTCAACGCCTGTGAAAGGATTAATCAATAGCGTGTTGTAAGCCGTTTCCCTTTTAGAATGGTATTGTCGATACATCTGCGCCGTATTTGTTTATTTCTCTCGATTAGAATCGGATGTTCGGTAAGGGCGTCACAATATTTTACAAATGGCCTATTGATTAATCCAAGGTCAAATGTAGATGCATGTTAGTAAGCGTATTTATTTTATTGGCGGATTTATTGCATATATCGATTCTGGTTGGAGGATAACGATAATAGGGTGTATACAATGAAAACACTAGGCGGGATAGTTTTGATCATACTTCTGATTTTGAGTGCGATTTATAAGGGCGGACCTGCGTCAAGCGCAAGCAATATCGAAAGTGTGATTTTGACTTTGGGTGAAAATCAAAAACTAAAAGGTATATTTGTTCCGGAGGGCTATGTCGGAGACAGTCGGTTTCCGGCTTCACGGCTCTCTCTGTCTTCGAATCAACAACATATTAGTTTCTATAGGCCGTATGAAACTGATCGTGTGCAAGATAATTTTGTACTTTATCTCAGCTTGATCGATCATCAAGACGCTGTGATAAAGCTGAGTGGGCATCTTAATTTCAATGTCGCGAAAGGAGAATCAATCGGAAGGCTAAAAGCCAGTTTCCAGGATAACGAATTGCGTAATTATAATACGAGCTTTATGATTTATAATGATTCGAACAATGTACGGGGGTTGTTACCGGCAAATAGTCTGGACAGACGTCGAATTATTCTTTCGGGCCAAGCAGTCGAGGCCCCACCTGCGGAAAAGATCCAAAATCCGCTAGCTTTGGAACTGGCTTTGGTTTGGATTCCCAGCCCCGATCCAGGGTATTTGGTTATTTTTGGTTTGGCTGCGTTGGTTTTAGTCGCGTTAAACCGAAGCAAGCGATTGACCCGCAAAGTTGCACACTAATTCTCACTGAATTGCTTGGTCGGTGCAATCAATGGGTCATTGCTAATTTAGCGTATCTTTTAGAGCGCTATCCAGGGTTTTGAACCGAAAGTTATAATTTTCTGCGGCCCATCGATTGGGTAGAACCTTTTGACCGCCCAACAACAGTTCGGACATTTCGCCCAGTATGACTTTTAGCGCTAATGTTGGTACCGGTATAATCGCCGGGCGGTTGAGTATTTTCGCCAGAGTCGCAGTAAACTCTCGATTTGTGACAGGATTCGGAGCGGTACCGTTGTAGATTCCGTTAGCGCCCTCCGAATGAAGCATGGTGTCGATCATTGCTACTAGATCGTTGCGGTGGATCCACGACATCCATTGCCGTCCGTTCCCGATCCTTCCGCCTAGCCCGAGCCGGAAGGGTGTTACCATGCGCTGAACAAAACCACCTTCCGGTCCGATGACCAAGCCGGTTCGTAATATACATACGCGAATTCCAAAGTCTGCCGCGCGTTGAGCGCTTTGTTCCCATTCCGCACAAAGACGATGGCTAAAATCATCGACAAAACCGCTATGTTCGTTCAAGCTAACGTCCCCCTGATTACCGTAATAACCGATCGCTGAACCACTGACTAATACTTCTGGTTTAATCTGGGTCCTTGAGATGAATTCGATTAATTCGTTGGTAACGCCGATACGACTTTCACGCAGGATTTTTTTGCGCGCTGGCGTCCAACGCGCATCGGCGATAGGTTCTCCAGCAAGGTTGATAATTGCATCAAATTTTCGTTCAGCGGTTAATTCGGTTAGCGAATTAATCGCGCTTATATTAGGCCCGCAGAATGATTTTACGCGACTTGGGTTGCGGCTTAGAACGGTGAGATCGTGCCCTTGACCAGCAAGTTTCTGGCAAACAATACGGCCGATAAAGCCGGTTCCCCCGGTGATCAATATATTCATAGCTAAACGATTTATGCCACAGATCTAGGTGGGATCAAGCATAACCTTTTTTATCAGGGCTTTCGACCCCGTAGCTGGTATTGGTGCAAGCGTATGTATTTTAATAGGCACGAAGGTTCGCAGATCTAAAGGTCATTACGGAGTCGGAGTGCGGATCTCAAATATTGTCATTTTTGCCCGGCATAAGGTACTCTTAAGATACAACGTGCGACCGGTCGGGTTAGACGTTTCTTCTCGCCTAGTGTCGGTAGTTTAGCGAAGCCATTCGTGGCTCCCATTCGTGCTCATGGAATAAGGATTAGATACGATGATCTGGTTGATTTTAGTTTTCTTGGGTTTGTGGACATTGGCCTATTTTGGAACCAATCTTTGGGCGGCAATATTGTTGCTGGCAACGGTATTGACGCTAGCTTTTGGTCCGCCGGGAAGTTCTGCCTTTACAACCCTAATGTGGGTTTTACTTATCGCTTCTGTTGCTGTTTTCAAATTTCCTGCCATTCGGCGCCCTTTGATCAGCAGTAAGATCCTTAAAGTGATGCGTCAGGTGATGCCGCCGGTGTCAAAAACAGAACGAGAAGCTTTGGAGGCGGGCAGCGTTTGGTGGGATGCCGAATTGTTCTCTGGTAATCCTAACTGGAATCGCTTGTTGGAGTTGCCGGCACCCAAGCTGTCCGACGATGAGCGCGCTTATTTTGACGGGCCGGTCGATGAGCTCTGTGCGATGCTGGATGATTGGGATATTACCCACAATCGACAGGATCTACCGCCCGAGGTTTGGGACTTTATCAAAAAGAACCAGTTCTTTGCCATGATTATTCCCAAGCAGTATGGTGGATTGGGGTTCTCAGCCAATGCGCACTCTGAAATCGTCATGAAAATAGCTAGCCGTAGCATTACTGCTGCGGTGACGGTAATGGTGCCTAATTCGTTGGGGCCGGGGCAGTTACTGTTGGAATACGGTACCGAAGCTCAAAAAGATTATTATTTGCCAAGATTGGCAAGATCCGAGGAGATTCCGTGTTTTGCGTTGACCGGCCCGGAGGCAGGCAGTGACGCCAGTAGTATGCCGGATACCGGAGTGGTGTGCAGCGGAGAATTTGACGGTAAATCCGACGTATTGGGGATTCGGCTCAATTGGGAAAAGCGCTATATTACGTTGGGACCGGTTGCGACGGTTTTGGGTTTAGCGTTTAAACTGTACGATCCTGACGGATTGATTGGCGATACCGAAGACATTGGGATTACCGTAGCCTTGATTCCCACCGATACGCCGGGCATTTCCATCGGAAACCGGCATTTTCCGCTGAACTCGGCTTTTCAAAATGGCCCGAATCGGGGTAAAGATGTATTTATACCGATGGATTGGGTAATTGGAGGCGTTGCCCAGGTCGGTGGTGGTTGGCGTATGCTCGTCGAGTGTTTGGCCGAAGGCCGTGGAGTTTCGTTGCCGGCATTAAGCGCTGGTGCGGGTAAAGTGACGAGCCGGTTTACCGGAGGTTACGCGCGCGTCAGAAAACAATTCAATGTCCCGATCGGCCAATTTGAAGGTATCGAGGAACCTTTGGCGCGAATCGCCGGGGATTCTTATGTGATGGACGCGGCCAGGCGGATCACCGCGGCCGCGCTGGATACCGGTGAAAAGCCATCAGTTGTTTCGGCCATTATCAAATACGAAACCACCGAGCGTATGCGCCAGATTATCAATGACGCGATGGATATTCACGCCGGGTCCGGTATTTGTCTAGGACCGAAGAATTACTTGGGCCGGGTTTATCAGGTTATACCAGTTAGTATAACTGTAGAAGGCGCGAATATTCTGACCCGCAGTTTGATTATTTTCGGCCAAGGGGCCGTGCGTTGCCATCCATACATCCAAGCGGAAATGGAAGCGGTTACCATAGAAGACGATAAATTGGCTGTTGAGCGTATTGATGAGGCGATGTTTGGGCACGTTTCCTTCGCATTGGGTAATCTTGCCCGTGCCACCTGGTTGGGATTGACCAATGCCCGGTTTAGCCAAACACCGGGGGATCAACACACCAAGCAGTATTATCAGCAGATCTCACGGCTTAGTGCCGGATTTGCATTGATCGCCGATTTTGCGCTGCTTACCTTGGGTGGGAAATTAAAACGTATGGAACGCTTGTCCGGGCGCTTTGCCGATGTTTTGAGCAATTTGTATCTATGTAGTTCGGTGCTGAAACATTATCTGGACCAAGGGTCGCAAGAAGCAGATTTACCGTTACTCCACTGGGCTTGCCGCAATACCATCCACCGCGCTCAACAATCTTTGCTCGCTGTGTTTTGGAACCTGCCGAATAGAAGTGTGGCTTTTGTTCTCAGGGCGTTGATATTTCCAGCTGGTAAACCCTATGCGCCCCCCAGCGATAATTTGATCAAAAATGCGGCGCAGGTGTTGCTGAAAGATTCACCGACGCGGGATCGATTGACACGTGGTGTCTACATTAATTCACGGCAGAATGATCCCACTGGCCGAATAGAGCGGGCTTTCCTGGCTGTCATCGAAGCGGAACCCGTTGAGAAAAAAATTCAACAGGCGCGCCGTGAGGGCAAGTTTAGCGTAGAACAGCGCTCATTGATGATTGATCAAGCTGTGGCACAGAACATTATCGATGATGCGGAGGCTCGCTTAATATTAGCCGCGGATGAAGCCCGAGCCGAAGCGATTAGCGTCGATGAATTTTCTCCAGAATCTCTAACAGGTAAGGGCTAAGGTTATTATGGCAGGAAACAATCAGTCGAGGCAGCAAGCTACCCGGGCGGTCTTCGTCGTAGATGGCAGCCGCACGCCATTTTTGAAAATGCGTGGTGTACCCGGCCCATTTAAAGCCGCTGATTTGGGGGTTGCGTCGGCGCGTCCGTTGTTACTGCGCCAGCCATTCGAGCCTAGTGCTTTTGACGAACTTATTATGGGTTGTATTTCGCCTGCGCCGGATGAAGTAAATATAGCCAGGTTGCTGGCATTGCGGCTCGGTCTGGGACATCAGGTTCCGGCATGGACGGTTCAGCGCAATTGTGCTTCTGGTATGCAAGCGGTGGATTCCGCGTGGCGCAATATCAGGCACGGGTATGCGGATTTGGTATTGGCTGGTGGGGTGGAGTCGATGAGTCATGCACCGTTGTTATGGAGCGAGAAAATGGTGCATTGGCTGGGTAGATTGCAGGGTGCCAAGACAATAGGCCAGCGTTTGAAGGTGGTGAGCAAATTCCGTCCAGGTTTTATGGTCCCGGTGATTAGTTTACTGAAGGGTCTAACAGATCCGACGGTGGGTTTGTCTATGGGGCAAACAGCAGAAAATTTAGCATCTCGGTTTGGCATAGACCGTTCGCAGATGGATAGTTATGCGGTCGCGAGTCACAAACGTTTGGCGCAGGCCCAAATCGAGGGATATTTAGATGAAATTGAAGCGGTTTATGATGGCAATGGTAAGTTTTATGACCAGGATGATGGTGTTCGACCCGATAGTTCCGTTGAATCCTTAGCCAAACTCAAACCGGTTTTTGATCGTAAATTCGGCAACATTACGGCCGGGAATAGCGCCCAGATTACAGACGGCGCGGCTTGGGTGATCCTAGCCAGCGAAGACGCGGTAAAACGCCACAAACTCAAAGTGATCGGAACAATTATCGATACACAATGGGCCGCATTGAATCCTGCCGAGATGGGGTTGGGGCCAGTGCACGCGACCGTGCCAATGTTGCTTAGAAACCAGCTTAAACCGGAACATATAGATTATTGGGAGTTGAACGAAGCCTTTGCAGCGCAAGTATTGGCGTGTATGGCAGCTTGGCAGCGGACTGATTATTGTCGGGAGGTGTTAGGTTTGGACGACGCGTTTGGCGAGGTATCTCATGATCGGCTCAATGTTGATGGCGGCGGGATTAGTCTGGGTCACCCGGTAGGTGCTAGCGGGGCTCGGATTGTGTTGCATTTGTTAAAGGTTTTGCAGCGAAACAACGCGAAACGGGGCGTTGCGACAATTTGTATCGGCGGTGGTCAGGGGGGCGCAATGTTGCTGGAAAGCGCTGCGGGATAAAATATGAACGATACGACACATTTTAGGATCGAAGCCGGAGAGAGTGGGTTACTGCACTTGATCATCGATGTGCAGGGACATGACGCGAATGTTCTATCGTCTGGCGTACTGGAGGAATTGAAGCAGGTACTCAGACAAATAGAAACGGAGCGACCCAAAGGGGTCGCGATTATGTCGGCTAAGTCATCTGGGTTTATCGCCGGTGCGGACGTTAAGGAATTTACCACAATCAAGAATTTTGATGACGCGTTTACACTGATTCGCCGTGGGCAAGAAGTCATGGATCAGATCGAGGGACTAGATTGTCCGACGGTTGCAGTAATTAACGGATTTTGCTTGGGCGGTGGTCTGGAGTTGGCGTTGGCATGCGATTACCGGATCGTATTGGACGACCCTAAAACCCGTATCGGTTTACCGGAAATTAAATTGGGTATTCATCCAGGTTTTGGCGGCAGTGTTCGTTCTATTCGTTTGCTGGGACCAATAGATGCTATGAATTTAATGCTTTCCGGCAGGACCTTGGCGGCGCAGCAGGCACGCAAAATGGGCTTGGTTGATTATGCGGTACCGCAACGCTTGTTGCATCAAGCCGCTGAACGTGTGTTATTGGAAAAGCCCAAACCAAGAAAAGCCAGTGCTTGGCTTAGAGCGTTAAATCAAGCGCCGGTCCGGTCTTTGGTTGCTGGGCAGATGGTTAAGCAGATCGCCAAGTTGGCCAATAAAGACCATTATCCTGCACCGTATGCGTTGATTGAATTGTGGCGTAAATACGGCGGGAAACCGGAGACAATGATGCTGGAAGAAGCTCACTCGGTGGCCAGCTTAAGTAATAATGCTACTGCTCGAAATCTGGTGCGGGTATTTCTATTACAGGATCGACTCAAGTCGCTAGCCGACAAGAGTAATATCGAACCAAAACACGTACATGTTATCGGAGCAGGTGTGATGGGCGGAGATATCGCTGCTTGGTGTGCCCTACGCGGGTTTACCGTGACCGTGCAAGATACCCGAAAAGAAGGGCTGGCAATTGCCCTGCAACGTGCTCGAGCAATGTTCAGCAAACGTTTCCGCAATAAAAAGCATTTGGTGAATGCGGCTATGGATCGTCTGCAACCTGATGATAAAGGCTTGGGGGTTAACAAAGCCGATGTCTTGATAGAAGCGATATTCGAAGACGTGGATGCCAAACAAAGCTTGTATAAGGAATTGGAGCCAAAGCTGAAACCTGGTGCTTTGTTTGCGACCAATACTTCTAGCATTCGCTTGGAAACGCTGGCAGAAGTGTTGGATGATCCTGGGCGTCTAGTCGGACTGCATTTTTTCAACCCTGTCGCGAAAATGCCGTTGGTCGAAGTGGTCAAAAGTCAAAGTACGCATCAGGATGTGATTGCGAAAGCATTGGCTTTCACGCGGCATATCGACAAGTTGCCCGTTACTGTAATGAGTTCTCCGGGGTTTCTCGTGAACCGGGTATTGATGCCGTATTTGGTGGAGGCGGTTGAAATGCTCGATGAAGGAATTCCCAAAACAACCATCGACAAAGTTGCCAAAGATTTCGGTATGCCAATGGGGCCGATACGGTTGGCGGATTCGGTGGGCTTGGACGTGTGTTTGTTTGTCGCGGGGATTTTGGCTGAAGATCTGGATTTTAGTGTGCCCGATCGATTGCGAAAGATGGTCGAGCAGGGGGATCTGGGTGTTAAATCGGGCCGTGGCTTTTATGAATACAAAAAAGGAAAACCGGTTAAGGTTAAGGAAAGTCGGTATACCGGCAATCTGGCGGATTTACAAGGGCGACTGGTCAAGCGGTTGACCGACGAAGCGCAAGCATGTTTGAACGAAAAAATTGTCGATGATGGTGATTTACTCGATGCGGGAATCATATTTGGTACCGGATTCGCGCCGTTTTTAGGCGGCCCCCTGCATTATCTAAAACACAGATAGGTTAAATCAATCGGCATACCAATACTCCAATTGGTCGGTCAATTGGATACAACCGGGATCTAATTCAAAAGTCTAGCTGCAAGGTATAGAGTTTTCGCGGTTATTGGACCGTATTGAATTTTGAACCGGAAACCACGAGTTGGAAACCGTTTGCTCAAGAAATTTTATCGTGATGCTTATATAGAATGGGTAATTCGCAGTCATAATCATTTTTAACCCGATTGTCTCATAACAGTCCATGCATCATTTTTGGTCGAAATCGCTTGCTGAATTAGCGGTAGAAATAAGTGCAGGCAAGCTAAGCGCAATGGATCTCTGTGAGATTGCGCAAGCGCACCATCAACAAAGTGAGTTATCCAACGGTGCTTATATCGCGTGGGATCCTGATTCGTCAGTAAAGCAGGCTAAAGCTGCAGATACCTATGTAAACGCCGGTGGAGATTTGTCCCCGTTGCACGGTATCCCCATTTCGGTAAAGGATTTGTATGGGCTAAGTGGGTTTGCAACATACGCGGGAACCCCCAAACGTCTTCCTACTAAGTGGGAAACGGAAGGGCCCATTGTTCGTGAGCTGAAGGATCAAAGCTGCGTTATCATGGGTAAAACCCACAGCGTAGAATTTGCGTTTGGCGGATTGGGCGTAAACCCTCATTGGGAAAGTCCACGCAATCCTTGGTCGGGTTCTCAGCCTCGTGTACCCGGTGGCTCCTCCAGTGGCGCCGGTGTCAGTCTAAGTACGGGGTCGGCCCTGGTAGCGTTCGGAACGGATACGGCCGGGTCGGTTAGAATACCGGCCAGTATGACCGCTAATGTAGGCTTAAAAACCAGTAAAGGCCGTTGGAGCACAGCGGGTATCGTACCGCTGAGTCCGAGCTTGGATACCGTGGGTCTATTAACCAGGACTGTAGCTGATGCAGCATATACATTTTCAGCAATAGAATCGAATAACGGACTTTCAGACCCCGAGCTGAATTCCAAAACGATTAATTTGAATCAATTGTGTTTGGGTCTATGCGATGGTTTGTTATGGGAAGATTGCTCGGATGGCGTGGCGGAAACTGTCTCGGGTGCGTTGAACGAATTGAACCAACGAGGCGTCAAAACCCGATCAATTGCGATAGCCGAATTTGACCAAATATATCCACTGTTCCAGCGCGGTGGATTGGCCGCACCGGAATTGTACAGTTTCCTTAGACGCGAGCTTCCGCAATGGACTGATACGTTGGACCAAAAGATTGTCCAGCGAATGGAAGATGCGGCTGAACTTCGGGCGTCCGAATACATTGATCGGGTTGAACTCATTCGACGGTTGTCCGCACAGGTTGCGGCGAAGCTGCAGGAAGTTGATGTGCTGGTTTCACCCACTGTACCCATTACGCCTCCCACCTTTGAAGAGATTGAGGATATAAAATGCTACCGTCGTGCCAATCTGCTCTCATTACGAAATACCAGCATGGCAAATTATTTAGGCTTGTGTGCGATCAGTATCCCTGTCGGGTTGGACAAGCAAGCGATGCCCGTCGGTTTGCAACTTATGGCCCCGCATGGACAAGATCGGCGATTACTCGAGGTCGCGCTTGCGCTGGAACGCGCTTTGGGAACAGCGAGAGATCGCATTGGTTTGGCGTTCGGCAAAACAAGAGTCATTGTTTAACTTAAATATGATTGGCTGATTCGTTGGTGGACTATTAATGGTGATGACGGAACTGATTCCCGGAATTCGTAACTGCGTGCGAGCGGTGATATTGAAAGACGAAAATTTGCTCCTGTTGCGCAAGAGCTACGAGGACGGGAGCGAACGTTTTGGTTTGCCGGGCGGTGCACAGGACGCTGGTGAAGTGCTGACCGATGCGTTACAACGCGAATGCCTTGAGGAAATTGGATCCAAAGTAGCTGTCCAGGGGTTGCTTTATTTGGCCGATTATTTCAAGCCGCGCTCTACCGATCCAATGACGTATCGGCATCAGGTGGAATTCTTCTTCCTTTGTCAAATACCCGAGAATTATAAAGCGCACAATGGTGACCACCCGGATAAACACCAAGTTAGCGTTGATTGGGTAGCAATAGACCGTTTGGCGTCGATCAACCTGACCCCTGCAGACTTAACTAGTTTGTTGCTGCGGGAAAATTTGCTGGCACATCCGATTTATTTGGGTAAGTTTGAACCATGAATGAGTTGTCCTCCAATATTCGTGACAATCTACATTTTCTGATAATCGAAGTAGAAAATCAGCTCGATGCATTTAAGCGATTCTATAAGCGGGGGACAGACGATCGCTCACAACGGCTGCATGACCGACAGGGTTATTGCGAAAATTTGATGCTAAGCATACAAAATGCATGTATTCAGGGGATCGCCGATACTCAGGAGCAAAAATACTCAAGGTTAAGAGCCATTCAAAGCATCGCGGCGGATCTCGATCGAATTAGCCGATTAGTGCGAGATGCCGTCAAGCAAATGCACCACATCAAGTTTCATGGCATCATCTCTGGGCGAATATACCTAACAATCTTGGAAAATATTTGCCAAGGGATCGGCTTGATCGAGACTGCATTGTATGGAAATGATTCGCGTCTTGCGCTAAAGCTGGGTGAGTTTGAATCTAAGGTCAAACACGAATACAAAAAATTACTGCGAGAATACACCAAAGCTTTAAAACAAAGAGAACACACAGAAGATTTAATATTGGCTTTAATGGTCGCTCATTCGTGTGAACGAATGGGGGATTTGCTGTTGGATATTGGTAATGCGTTGTTATCGAATATTCTAGGGCAGCCCATGGACGGGGAGCGGTATCATTCGTTGATGGCTTCGGTCCAACCTTTATCGCAGCCAGCCAAGCTTAAAGACTTAGTGGTTGAACCCATTGCTGAAACCCGCTCCGGCAGTGGCATTTCGGGTATTAGCCACAAATCAAAACAAAATAGAAAAGTGCAAAGCTACGCAGCGATTTACAAGGATGGATTGCAGCGCAAACTGAAGGAAGAACGTGACCGAGTCGAGGATTGGCATGAGATATATCCAGGATTGGCGCCAAGAATTTTATCTTATAAAAAAAGCGGAAATTCAGCGACTTTATTGATCGAACATAAAGTGGGCATGACTTTTGAACAAATTTTGGTCAAAGAATCCGATGATATGCTTGAGCGGTGCACGCAGAAACTTGGAAAAACGCTCAATACCGTTTGGAAAGGAACGAAGAGCAAAAAATCCGTGCCGGCAAATTATATGCAACAGATATTGAGACGGATTAACGATATCTACGCGGTGCATCCAGAGTTTGAGTCTAGCGTTAGCAGGTTGTGTGGCGTTCGAGTCGATTCGTTCGAACATTTGATTGAGCAGGCCGAAAAAATAGAGCAAGATCTCAGCCCGCCGTACTCGGTTTATATCCACGGCGATTTCAATGTGGATAATATTATTTATGATCCGCATAAAAATAAAATCAGTTACATCGATTTGCATCGGTCCTGTTACATGGATTATGTGCAGGATATATCGGTTTTTATGGTTTCGAATTACCGATTACAAATCCTGGCACTGCCGATACGACGCCGAATTGTTGCCGTGATTGGGCGTTTTTATAAGATTGCAAAGCGCTATGCGAGGCGAAATGGCGACGTAACTTTTGAAATTAGACTGGCGCTGGGCTTGGCTCGATCCTTGGTCACTTCAACCCGTTTTATTCTGGATAAGTCGCTGGCGCGTGATATGTACCTTCGTTCGCGTTACTTGCTCGAGCAAATTAGAGATTTGCAGCACGACGAATACAAAAATTATAAGGTTCCTGTTAGAGAGCTATTCATTGGTTGAATATAAAATAGGTGTTGTTGGCCTGCCTGGAAATTGGTCGACCGAAGTACTTGCCAATGCTGTCGAAGCGCGGACCGGGTTCCGATTGGTTGTGGACATGAAATCGGTATCGCTAGATTTGTCTACCAAAGCTTTGACCTATGGTAATCACAACCTGTGCGAATTGGATGCACTGATTATCAAAAAGATAAGCCGCGAGTATTCTTTTAACGCACTCGATCGGCTGGAATTATTGCGTATCGCCGAAGCTCAAGGCGTGAGGGTATACAGTAGACCGGACCGCATTCTGCGATTGGTGGATCGATTGAGCTGTACTGTTTCGTTGAGCAATGCGGGAATACAGATGCCTGAGACAGTCGTTACCGAAGACCTAGATATGGCACATGAGACCGTTAGGGAATTCGGTGAATCGATATTCAAGCCGTTGTATTCCACAAAAGCGCGCGGCATGCGCGTAATCAGCGCTTCGCAAGGTGGGAAGAAAATCCGCCAGACGATCAAAGAATTCCATGACCAAAATCCGATGATGTATATCCAAAAAAGGAAAGATCTGCGCGGACGTGATTTCGGGATGGTGTTTTTGGGCGGTGATTATTTGGGAAGCTATGCGCGTGTTTGCAAAAATAATTCTTGGAATACAACTATCCATCATGGTGGAAAATATACGGCATATAAAGCCGGGGCCGATTTGATCGAATTCGGAAGCCGTGCCCAGGCGCCATTTGGCTTGGATTTTACGACGGTCGATGTCGCGATAACTGAAAATGGTCCGGTCGTGTTTGAAGTCTCGGCATTCGGCGGTTTTCGGGGCGCGCAGAAGGGGATAGGGATAGATGCCGCGGGCCTTTATGCCGACTACGTGATAAACAACCTGGTGAGTGTTAGTGATTAGAAGTGCTGACCAAGCTGCGCAGTTGCTTAGGGCCGGCCATGATTTAGTGGATAAGACCGCATATCTTGAGGTGGGTGGCTTTAGTATCGCTATTCGGTCGAATTGCACTTTATTGATTGATCGTATGACTAAATATTTTAGCCATTTGATAGTCAATGACCGTCTACCCGATGTTGTTGTCGAAGCCTATGATACGAATGTCTTGCAGTTGGATGTTGATTGGCAAGAATGGCGTCGAGAACGCGGTAAATCGGGGCCTAAAGATGCTTACTACGATCTTGATGACGGCCGATTGTTGTTAAAAGTCCGTACCGGCATGATTTTTCTACAGAGTGAGCGTTTGCGGATTGCGGTGGGTCCGTGCATGGAGATGGCAAACCAGTTGATCAATTTTATCAATTCGCAGTATATGAACGAATTACTACGACGAGGGGGATTGATATGCCATGCTTCGGGGATTCGTATCGGCCAATCAGGAGTCGCGATTGCCGGAGTTTCCGGAGGGGGAAAGTCGACGCTGATGTTAAGCCTAATGGATTACCCAAATGTACATTATGTTACAAATGACCGATTACTCGTCAAGGCGAATTCGGGGAAGGTCATTGCTCAAGGTATTCCAAAATTACCGCGCGTGAATCCGGGAACCATTGTCCACAATTCACGGCTTCATGGTTTGATCGATGCACGGCGGCGTGAACAACTATTAGCGCTGCCGCAGCAGGAATTATGGGATCTGGAGGAAAAATACGACGTAGAGATTGAGCAGATCTACGGCCCGGGTCGAATCGAGTCCGATATGCGGCTGGAAATTTTTGTCGTGTTGAATTGGATGCATGGAAGCAAGGAATCGACGCATTTGCTGGAGGTCGATTTAGGGTCGGAACAACAGAGTATAAATGCGATAATCAAATTACCCGGTCCATTTTATCAGCTTAAAAATGGTCAAATGTATCAAGCCGCTACGCCGCCAGATACAGAAGCTTATATTGAGACGTTAAAAAGTGTGCGTATACTCGATGTGCGGGGCCAGGTGGATATAGCATTTTTGCAACAAGAGATCTATCGCAGGGTCAACGAGTGAGTATCGCATCCGTCTAGAAATCTATGCCAAAAGAATTATTGATTCTGCGCCATGGGAAATCCGACTGGAACAGTCACGGTTCAGATTTTGATCGACCGTTAAAGAACCGTGGCAAGCGTGGTGCCCAACGTGTCGGTGCTTGGTTATGGCAGCAAGATTTGCGGCCCGATATCATCATTAGTTCTCCGGCGGAAAGAGCCATAACAACCGCACATAAATGTTGTAAGGCGATGGGGTTTGGGGTTAATAAAGTCATGGAAAACGAGAGCATTTATGCGGCTTCCCGTGCCGAATTGTTGTCTGTTTTGGCCAGCGTCGACGGTCTGTATGATCGGATAATGTTGGTTGGGCATAACCCAGGGTTGGAGGACCTGTTGTCATTTTTGGCGAGTTCGGTGCCGTTACCCAGGGATGGCAAATTACTTCCCACCGCAACGCTCGCTTATTTGAATATGCCGAATAATTGGCAAACATTGGAGTACGCTTGCGCCACATTGGATCAGATCGTTCGAGGCCGTGATTTGCCACACGGTTTTCACTATCCAGCACCGGCTGGTGACGAAATTCGCGAGCGGCCAGCTTATTACTATACGCAATCCGCGGTTATTCCCTATCGACTGGACAGTGGACGATTTGAATTTCTGTTGATCGGTTCCAGTAAGAAACAGCGTTGGGTTGTACCCAAAGGTATTAAGGAACCCGGTTTAACCGCGCAACAATCGGCGGCTAAGGAAGCATGGGAAGAGGCGGGAATACGAGGAGAGGTCAATGATCAACTCCTGGGACAGTATTTGGTGCAAAAATGGGGCGCGCAATGTAAGGTTGATGTTTATGCCATGCGGGTGACTGAAGTTGTCGATGAACACCAATGGAAAGAAAGCCACCGAACGCGCCGCTGGATGGATCCTGACCAGGCGATAAAATGTCTAGAGCAACCTGAATTGGGGGCAATGTTGTCGAAATTATCGATACTGTTGCAAGACTGATATGCTTCGATTGTTTGCAGTCTTGGGCCGGCACGCCAAATACGGTCAAATGGAGCGCACGCGAAGGGTGAATGATTGAAACATAGCAGGGCAAATTCATTGTTCGTTTCTGTTTATACGGGCAGGTCTAAACGACAAGGTTGCAACGATGATTAGCAGCAAAGGATGTCAACACGTTAAGCAAAAATTTAAAGATCAGTTGTATGGGAATCATTTGTCTTTTTACTACGGCACAATCGCGAATAGTATTCGCACCAAATACTGTGCGATAGACCACCCGCTAAGTCATAAAGGGACAAGGTTAATGCACGAAGCGGGGATTCACGCAATAATTTATGGTCACGCGTAACGTGTACCAATGGGATACCACCATGGATAATGTTTCGTATGCTAAGGAGGCGCTATCAAGTGTCGAGGCTGGAGTGACGATTGTTCGCTTGGAAAAATTAGATTTGGTAATCAGTAAGGACTATAAATTAATAAAGCTGTTTGATCCATTAAGTCTGGCAGCTAAGGACCTTTAATCCATGAAACGCGGCAAGCTAAGCTTCAGGCACGAGTCGTTACAAGACGCCAAGACCATCAAAGGTATTCTGAAGGCGGTTACCGAAGGCCTGGCTAACGGTAAACTTGACTTTAGTGACGCCGATGATCGGATAGAGCTCAATCCCAAGGGCTTGATGAATCTTAAAATTACGGCAAGCCAGGAAGAAAGTTTGAACCGTTTGAATATCAGGATTTCCTGGCAATCCGAGACCAAAACATTGGGGAATAAAGCAATCGAAGTCAAAACCAAATAAACGGATAAATTCGGTGTAATGCCGGTACGATTACCTGAATTGGTTCTCGTATTGCAGCGCCGGCAAAATCAATCGCTGTAGATTATTGATCGTGTGACAACCGTGAAAATCGTGCGTTGCTAGACGCGTTTTCTGATAAACCAAGTAAAGGCTTATCGGCGCTTTTTTGAGAAATGATATTCATCTTATAAAGTCGTAAAGATTGACATATGTTAAGCAATGAATTTTAAGTGTTTGATTGATTGGGTCTGTGTTATGCGAAAAATCTTGGGTTTGCTTCCCTGTATTGGAGTTATTCTGACAGTGCCAATAGCCGCGCAGTCCGAATCTGTAAACCAATCGAATCAAAACACAGTTCTTGCTAAGCAACTTTTTGGGAAGCATACGCAAGCCGCTAAATTGGGTCCTGAGACGATCGGTTCCTACGCCAAGGGTTGTCTGGCCGGCGCGTCAAAATTGGCCGAAGATGGCCCCAACTGGCAAGCCATGAGGTTATCGCGCAATCGACATTGGGGGCATCCGGTATTATTAGAATATATTGAAAAACTGGCCCAAGACGCGAATGAATTGGAAGGTTGGACTGGCTTATTGGTTGGCGATATGTCTCAACCTCGCGGGGGACCGATGTTGAGCGGGCACAAGAGCCATCAGGTTGGCTTGGATGCGGATATCTGGTTGCGGCCGGCACCATCTAAAAAACTGACAAAAGCCGAACGCGAATCGCTCAGCGCGATTTCGGTTCGTAAGAATAATTTCCGGCTCAATCGAAAAACTTGGTCTGAGAAACACGCTCGGCTGCTACGCCGTGCCGCGTCCTACGCGGAAGTCGCACGGATATTTGTACATCCAACCATCAAACGCGAATTGTGCGAATGGGAAAGTGATGATAGAAGCTGGTTGCGCTGGATCAGGCCTTGGTACGGACACCATTATCATTTCCATGTCAGATTGAAATGTCCCGGTAATGATGCGGGATGCAAAAACCAACCCGAGCCACCAGCCGGTGATGGCTGTGGGGCAGAATTGGCCTGGTGGTTTTCCGACGAAGCCTATGCGCCGGATCCTAACGCACCCAAACGTAAACCGTTGAGATTAGCCGATCTTCCAGTGCAGTGCCAATCGGTCTTGAGTGCGCCATAATTCTACTAGCATCCGTAGGTTCTCCGGTTTATGGGAATAAGAGCCACGAACGCCAGACACGAGAACAATGATTGCTCCATTAAGTATTATTAGGAATATCTTTCACTGTCCAAGCTGATCATACATTTACACAATTTTCAAAGATCTTCTTCAAGGCTTAATAACCATATTGTTGCTGTTTTGCCTGGTCTGCGCGCCCTTGTTCGTACGCCCGTTGTTCAGATTCTTTATGTTTGCCGAAAAGATAACCGCCAGTGGCACCTGCTGCTGCGCCAATGGCAGCACCTAAGCCAGCATTTCCAGCTAAAGCCCCGATAATTGCACCGGCGCCAGCGCCGCCCATCGTGCCACTCATGGTGCGTTGTTCGGTTTGGGACATTCCGGCACAGCCGCTAAGACCCAATGTGAGAAATAGAAGCAAAACTGTGATCGATTTGTTCATTGAGGTATCTCCGCTATCATTTGGACGATGGGTCGCAAGGCCATGTTTCGATTAAAAATCTGAATTCAGTTTCCACCGGTAGTTCGTTCATATGTTCGGTATGATTCTGAGCCCAAGTCACGAACATCGCGATTGATTCATTACGCGTTGGTTTGGGTTCGGGTATGCAGAACAGCGGAATTCCATCGCCTCCTTCGTGTTCGGCTTTATAAAAATGAAACGCGCCGATTAAATAACCGTGGCAGAAATGAATGGCCTCGGCGTGCCGTGGATCATCATCCGTGGCGGTGCATAAATTTATCAGGTTTTGCGTGGTTTTGACTTCAAAATCTGCTTCGTCGACTGCACCGGCAATCCCGGAAAAAACCAGAATGGCGATTAGAAGTGGTGTTTTTAGGATTATTTTCATCGGTTGCGCTCCTTGGTTTTTTGGGGCGTTGATGGTCCGCACTGCAACGGTCCGATACCGCACTAAATTAATAATCAAGCAAAGTGATGGTCTTGCAGCGGTAGTGTGTTGGCTCCCATACTAACAGGAAATTACAATCATATAAATGAACATTGGGTTCGCATTTGAATGTCTAAAAAATCCTGTTTGACAGAGACAATTTAAAGAGTGGATAAGGCTTTATTTGAAGTATTTCAGACATAGTCGTTTAGTTCAGTGATAGCGTTGATTCAGTTAGTCAGGTTGGAAGCGAACCGTCAGTCAATCGCAAAGCTAGCGACGCGAATTCGAACTACTGCCATCCACCCACTGCTTCTTGTCGGAGATTTTAGAACAAATGCGCGATTCGTCCTTTTTGCGCCTTAATTGGTAGTCATGATTTTTTTCTGAGCGGGGCAAATAGTAATAAATAAAGATCACGGCAAGCAGTTGCTTCCGCTTCCGGTAATTATTTAATGTCGTACAGTATTCAGTAAAGGTGTGTGGGCTTACTTCTCGCCTAATTATCATTACCCATGCCAAATAGCCGGACTATTCAGATTAACGCATTTCGGAAGTTAGTCACTCTCGGCGATTATGGTTTCCGGCAACATCAGCAGCGAACCCGTGAAAAAGCAGGCACCGCCGATGAGAGTGAACACGACCGAAACGCTTGCAGCATCAAACCCGGGCGCGCTGGGTGGCACAAAGGCAAATATGGCAGAGATCATAAAGGCCAAGCAGCCCAGCAAATTGATAAATGCAACCCACCATGACAGACTGATGGGTTGCCACGACCAATGGGCGTGACTCGTTTCGATGAATGCCAAATATCCGGAGGCTAAAAACAGGATTGATCCAGTAAAATCGGGAGCCCAAATTGCCAGGTCCTGTTGCAACCAGTTCATCCCGGGCAACATGGCATCGAAGGTATTGATATTGAACAACAGTGTACCCACAAACTGAAGAGCGCAGCTTAGCCAACCTATCTGCTGCGGTAGCCAGCCAATAATTACCACGCTTCGCGGGGTAGACTTGCCCTGCGCTGTAAACGGACCCGCATTGGCCGCCTGAAACAGCTGGAGATATGCGGCAATTGTGAAAGGTATCGAACCTACAAAAAAGATTCCAGTGACGCTATTTGCCTTTAGCGCCCATTCACGGGCTATCGAAGGTGTGAGAACGGCAATGCTGCCCAACATAAAGCATAGCGCTCCGAGCGAAAACACGACACCAATCCACCAATTCAGTTTCCCTGGCATCCACAAACAGCGCAGCCATTTGACAACCTCGCCCGGATCCCTCTCGCGCAGTCCTTTGCGGTGATGACGGGAATACCGAACGCTGCGCTTACCGTCAGACCACATCAGTACCTGCCGAGAGATAAAAGGCCAGGGCCCAGTCAACTCAATACGCTCTGGTAAGCGGTAATTTTTGTCGGGTTGACCCATAATTTCTATTGTGTCGGTGCCGAAAATTAACTCTTAACAAGCAGCTGAAAAAGCCAGTACGACGTTTTCAGCTGCTTGTTTATAAAAATCCTGCCGCAAGCGTAAAAGAAACGGATCGCTAAGGGGTTCAATGGTGGAATCCGGACGCTTCCTTGTGGCTCAACGACTTTTGCTGTGGATGTTTCGACATATAATCCAGAGCTGCCTGCATATCTTTAAGCAATAAGATCGCGAGGTCGCGGCTCACACCGTGGCGCACCAATATCCGCTGTATTGCCTGATCCTGACAGTCAGCAGGCAACAGATAGGCGGGAACCTGCCAACCACGGGCAGTCAGACGGTCGGCATAATCAAAAAGATTGAAGTTGTGATTAACATCATTTTTCATTTTCCAGCATAAGGCAGGAATGCCGCCATCCTCCTTGCCGCCATAAATGATTTCGAAGGGACCCAGATTTTCTATTTCAACGGCGAGGAACTGTGCCGTCTCATAACAGGCATTGTGGATCTTGGTGTAACCTTCTTTGCCAAGTCGAAGAAAGTTGTAATATTGGCAGACTACCTGGCCGCCCGGCCGGGAAAAATTTAGTGCGATATCGCGCATGTTGCCGCCGAGATAGTTCACCCAGAAAACCAGTTCCTCCGGAAGGTCCTGCGGTTCTCGCCAGATCGCCCAGCCGACACCCAGGGGCGAAAGACCAAACTTGTGTCCGGACGCGTTAATGGATTTAACTCGCGGCAGACGAAAATCCCATTCCAGTTCCGGTGCGCAAAAGGGTGCCAGGAAGCCCCCGCTAGCCCCATCAACATGGATAGGGATATCAATGCCAGTTTTTTCCTGAAAGCCATCCAGTGCCTCAGAGACTGCCTTAACGGGTTCATATTGGCCAGTAAATGTCACCCCCAATGTTGGTACCACTCCGATGGTATTTTCGTCGCAGCGCTTCAAAACCTCTTCCGGTGTCATTAGTGGGCGGCCACCTTCCATAGGAATCTCGCGATGTTCGATATCCCAGTAGCGGGTAAACTTGTGCCAGCAGATCTGTACCGGGCCCGTGATCAGGTTAGGCTTGTCAATCGGTTTACCCTCGGCTTTACGTTTTGCCTCCCAGCGACGTTTCATTCCCATGCCGCCCAGCATCGCCGCTTCGCTTGATCCAGTGGTAGAGGTCCCAACAATATTTTCACCTGTCGCTGGCGAATTCCAGAGATCGGCGAGCATGCGAATGCAACGTGCTTCAATCTCTGCGGTTTGGGGGTATTCGTCCTTGTCGACTATATTCTTGTCGATACAATTGTTCATCAATTGGTGTATCTCGGGTTCTTCCCAAGTCTGACAAAACGTCGCCAAATTTTGCCGCGAATTACCGTCTAGCATCAGTTCATCGTGGACTGCTGCGTAGACTGTCCGCGGATCGTGTCCATTGTCTGGAAATTTGATTTGCGCTAGTCCAGAGTTAACTACCTCCCGCGTATAAATATCGTCAACAATGTTACTTTTTGTTCTGTTGTCGTTATCAGTCATGTTTTCCCCCTTGTTTTTAATGCAACGTTTTTCATCTTTATTTATGATACGCCGTTAATCCGACAATCCATATTGTCGGATTAACGTAGCGCGCTGAGGTGTTACTAGGGGAGGGAGAGGGGGCGGTCGTGGCCTTGATCTTTCAGTATACGTAAACGGATTTTCCGGCCTATATTTTTGGCGCAACTAGCAATTTCCGTTATGAGCAAATCAAGAAGGTCAAGTGAATCATCAAGCGCGATAGTTTCATAAGTCATTGTGGAGGCCACCAATATCGTTGTACGTTTGTCTTCTGGCATCCCTGTTTATGCATGGAGATTTTAGCGGCGTGCCGCGCCAGGTTCTTCAGACGGACCGGGGGTATAATATCGACGTCAAGTCATTACTTATCGTAATAAAAATTGGGATAGCAGTAACATTGATTTTTCCTATGCGAGTGTCGCCTGTGGGTCGCATTCAGATCTGAGCTATCACACTTTATTTCTGATGTGAGGAGTTGCTGATGTTTGGGCTGGTTAAGGCTCTGAGAAAAGCAACGAGATCTGCTTTTTCCAACTCGGATAAATTCAATGGAAAAATGGCGGGATCAAGGTAGGGGTTTTTCTCGCTACCGGTATTGTAATAGTCGATAACTTCTTCCAACGTATCAAAACTGCCGTCGTGCATATATGGCGCTGTTAGTTTAATATTGCGCAGGCTTGGCGTTTTGAATTTACCGATATCGCCTGCTACGTGAGTCACATTAAAACGGCCAAGCTCGGACATCTGTTGATCCGTCAAAGCGATAGATTTTGAATTTACGTTTGATAGCGATTCGATGTAGTCCGGCAAATCTGCGGCAATTCGTTTTAGTCTTGTTCCGGCATATCTTGTACGACCAATACGTACGGTTCGCCGATTGGGAATTGGTCGCCCAGTTTTTGAAAATATACGACTTTCCCGTAGGTTTCATTGATTGCGGGAATCAATTTTCCCGCTTCTTATGCGGTCAAATCGGGTAATGTTGCTTTGGCGCGTGGAATTTCTGTTTTGTGATAATGCCAGTATTTCTTTTCGTCCGCGGGCAATGTGTTGTACTGAGCAGTTGTGATGATGTATTCGAAACCCATGGGCTTGTCTTGGTCTTTCATTCCGTCAGGGAACATCAGGCAAAGTAGCGTACCGTCGTCGTAAGCTTTACCGTGGTGGTGCACGATGATCTGTAATTTGGGATCATGTACTGAATCGGTGTCGGGATGAATATGCCGGATTGCCTGGATGTGTAGATCGTTAAAACCGAGGTGATTGGGGTATTCTTTTTGACGCGGGTTGAAGGTTTCGTTGTAGAGCGCAGGGATAGGCGCAATTCCACCCGTTGATGCGGTTTTTTCCGCAAAAGCGGAACCGAACGAAAAAGAAAATATGATGCCGGTTAGCATTAATTTCTTAAAATTATTAATCATAACCTCCAGGTATAGGATTAATTTAGCTAGTACTAACTTGATGCAGCACTAGTTTTCTAGCGCAATAAAACTGCCCAGAATCTTGAACATTCAGCGCAAAATTTGTGAGCGCTGAATAAGGTTATAAGCATATAATAAAAAGGAATAAAATGAAATCGATCAATTATATTATTTATTTATATCGTGCTGGTCGTTTATTACCTTTCGAAGCTAGAGGTCGACTCAATGCCGATAGTAGAGTTTTGACGGGCTACGAGTGTGGGCTATAAAATCAAAAAATTGTTCAATTTATGGCTTTTTTCGGCTGATCCGAAATCGGCGTTTTGCTACACAAAACTGCCTGACATAGCGCCCAAGCCTTAGTAAAGCAGAATTGAGATAGATCTAAAGTCTGTAGCGTGCAGACCCCAAAATGGGGTCTATTTTTGGGCATTTTGCTTCGAACAAGTCCTGGAGTTTATGTTGTTGTAAGTTTATTTGTGATTGCACCAATCCAAATCCTGCTAAAACCGCTGAAACGACTATGCTTTAACGCATGGGGAAGAGCCAATATACCGACTAGATTTCTTTTTTTAGTTTCTAAATCGGAGTATTGGATTGGGGCCGTTAGTTCGGCGTTTTTATTTGCAGATGAACGTTATTGGGGCAAAACTATGCGATCGATTACAGGCAAGCTATCTCTAGCTATTGTATTGGTTAGTTTAATTTCCATTTTTTGTGTTGTTGTCGTAACCCAAATCGCGCTCGACAACCAAGCCGAGCAAGTAACGTTGGAAAAAGGATTTGCGGAGCTTGAGGCTGGTGTTGATGCTTATACAAAGAATTACGGAAGTTGGCAGCGCGCAATAGGAATTGAAAGTTTTGGAAAATTTCTAAGTCGGCGTTCTTTGGGGTTTGGCGGGTTATCGGGACAAAATAATGTATCCGGTTATGTACTCGCCGATACTCATGGAACGGTTTTATTAGGATCCGTTGACCATCAAGTGGGGGCCACGTTGCCCGGTAATTTATTACAAGTGGGGCGAGCCATCCAATCAAATGGACAAGAAGTTGCGATTGCCGTTCAGGTAGCTAACGGCGCTCCGGATAAATGGACTTCAATCCTGATGGAATCGGTATATTCTGGTTTGAAATATGGGCTGATCATTGCAATCGGAATAGCGTTACTCGCGGGATTCTGGATAGGCCGATACTTGACCGCGCCGCTTCGAAAGTTGACTCAAAATTTGATTGACAAGCGGAATGGTAAACAATACGAAAAATTCGAGTTGGAAACCCAGGATGAGGTCGAGTTGCTAGTAGAGGTTTTCAAGCGTATGCGGAGTGACCTAGACCTGGCGCAGGATGATCTACGGAAAGCTAGAAAGATGATTAATCGGCAAGCCAAGCAGTTGTCCGAAATCAGGATTAGAGACGAGATTACGAAACTATACAATCAGCGCCATTTCAATGAACGGGGGGGCGAACTATTTGCCCGGTCGAAGCGCCATGACCATCCATTGTGTTGCGTTATCGCCGATGTAAATCGCTTTACCCAGATCAACGAAAAGCTTTCTCATAAAATTGGCGATGAGGTCTTGAGAAAAATGGCGGACATCTTGCGAAGCAGCACAAGAGAAACAGATGTTGTGGGACGTTACCTGGGGGGTAAGTTTGTTGTCGCTTTCTCGGAAACTCCACTCAATCAGGCCAAGGTTTTGTGCGGTCGGCTTAGTGGGTTGGTAGAGGAATACGATTGGAAATTAATTCATCCAAAGCTTTCTGTAACTATTCGAATTGGTTTGTGCGCAGATATGGGATTAGATAATTTCGAGCAAATGGTTGCGGTGGCTGATACCAAGCTATATTTGGCTAAAGATCAAGACATCGAGTCAACGAGAGTGGCTATTTCTGCCGGATAAATTTTTTTTCGTTAGGCCGTCGATAGTTTTGCGTTGGGCCTGGCAAAATCAAAATGCATGGTCACATCGGTACTTCGTATTCTGGGTTGATCTACTTTTGAGCTGAAAATGTATGTTCAAGAATAAACAGGAACGACCTTAAGAACCTAGATTAAATTTCTAGTCCTTATGCGCTTTGCGATTAGTGACGGCGGTTCGATATTTTGTCTGAATAATGCTTCTGCCGAAATTGCATATTGCCGGTATAAACACGCCAAATAAAACCATGGTCAAAATAAAAGAACTGACGAGCATTCGTATATTCATTAAATATTTCCACTGAAACAAAGGCTTAATTTCCTAGGAAGGATTTGTCGGAAATTGGCGACATGAGTGATTCCCATTCACGAGTGTGGCTGATCGGACCCGCACAAATTTGTCGTTAAATAGCGACGGCGGCACAGCTTAAAACGCTACAACACCCTGTTATGGATGGGATTATTGAATGGTCCGTAAATTGCTTAAACTCTAATACTGTCCCGTTACGGACATATTCGAGACAGTGAGTCTATCCAGCTTTCCTTGGTGGGCTGTGCTGGTTCATTCTCAGCACTTATTCTCCAGCGGCCTCGGCGCACGGAAGCGCCGGGAGAATAGGTTGGTTGAATCGCTCGTTCAGGGCCTATGCACGCGGTTCAGCAAATCTCCATTGTCAATCAAAACAACCTACCATAGTATTCTCGATTGCAGACCGACCTTTCGGTAGAATGCTTCTTGCTTAACCCTGGTTTTTGTTCGATCTCTTCCGACCTCTAATAAAGCGTTGAATTTGAATTAGCGTTCGGCCGATGTGAGTTGACCGACTGAATGAAGCCAGTACTTGTGTTAATCAGCATTCTTCGCGCGAATTTTTTCGAAATATCCCAATGAATTTATCCAATCGTACATTGCAGATTTTAATCGTCCTGTTCGGGTTGTTGGTCTATGGCGCCGCTATTTGGAGCACCAGTATTCTGACCCAAGGTGATGAATCCGATTACATTAGATCGTCTCAAGAAATGCTTGCAAGTGGAGATTACCTTACTCCAACTTTCCGTGAACAACTTCGATTTACCAAACCGCCGTTACTCTATTGGATGTTGGTGGCTTCTTACGAGGCCTTTGGCGTCAATTATTTCGCATCCCGATTTCCGACCGTAATTTGTGCAATTTTGACGGTTATTTTTGTGTTTCGCATGGGCTTGGTCGTATTCGATAAAAAAGCAGCATTGATTGCAACATCGATTACCGCCACCAGTTTCGGCATGATTAAATTTTCCAAAATCGCGTTGATGGAGAGCCCACTTATTATGACTTTGTTACTGTCATTTTATTATTTCGCGCGATTTTACAAAGAAGAGAACAATCGCCATTTAATAGTGTCATTCGTATTCGTAGGCTTAAGCGCATTATTAAAAAGCCCGGTTTACTCGGTGCTAGCGGTCATTGTGATGATCGTTTTCTTGTGGTCGGAAGGGGCGTTGATCCGATTAAAATGCAAGGAATTTTTAATCGCCGGATTCATCGGTATGGCGATCGGTATTCCATGGTATCTTGCGATGGCCGCGATACACGGATCGTTATTTACTGATTTTTACCTGAACGAACATTTGAATAAATTCGATGCAGAGCCACATTATTTATTCCGCGTTTGGATAGGTCTTTTACTGTACTTATTACCCTGGACCTTCTATTTCCTACACGCGATTATCGCGACGTTTTCACAACAATTTCACAAATTGTGGGGTTTTAAGCTCCTACTGATAACTATAGGATTGTTCCTGCTGATTTTTCTAATGCCCAATCAAAAAGGGCATTATTATTCGATACCGCTGCTCCCATATTGTGGATTATTGGTTGGGGCGATTGCTAGTCGCGGATTACCGGCAACTAGAATTTGGGATGGCTTGACCGCATTTATTTTGTTTCTGGCAAGCATTGTATTCACTGCTGCCGCCGTGCTGTTAGAGTCGGGTAAATTTTTATCTTTGCTGGCTGCGCTTGGCGTGTTGGTTGCTGCGGTTGTTATTATTCGAAACCGAGAAAAAGTTGTGCCGAGCCTTTTAGTCGGGTTTTCGATGATGTTGTTTTATATGAATATTATGCCCGCCGTCAATCTTGAAATAATCCCAGTAGCGAAAACTTTGGAGATTGCTGGGGATAGATCTTTATATAGCTACAATTTATCTCCGCTTAAATTTGCTGATTCATTGGAGCACAATGTTTCGGAAATACTAGAACCAAATGAATTGCGACAAAGTTTAGCCAACGGTAGTGTTGTGATAATTACTGATGATGATTTAATTCGGCTCGGGCCGGTACTCGGGGACGAGGTTAAAGTAAAGCTGGAATGGAAGCGCTGGCGACGCCGACTTGCATTTACAAAAGTATTTGAAGTGATTTGGACACAACGTACCGGGGATATACAACAAAGTGTTTATCTTATCGCGAGATAAACGCGTTTATGTGTGAAATTTCTGTTGATAGATTGATAGGGGGGCTAAAGTTTATGTCAACCGTACTGTAGCAAAGGTGTCGCTTGCGCACTGATGCCGGTCGGATTTTCCCGGCCCGAGTCTAGGCATTCATCAATGACCTGCTGAGTCGCAGAAACACACTTGCCGCATTGATTACAGGCACCGAGCTGTTTTGTCACATGCCCAACGCGTTTCGCGCCGTGTTTGAAGACTGCGTCACGAACCTGATTTTCGGTTATCCCGTTACAAATACAGATATACACAATATTCGGACCTATAAGGAAGTCGATGTATAAATAGTATACTAAATAATAATCATTATCAATAGCGATTAGCTATATGGTGAAAAATATATGTTTAGTATCCTGAAAGAGTTAGCGGCGAATCCAATGTTTTCTTTAGCCGAAGAAACGAATTTCTGCGCGAATTTTGCGCTAGATAGAGAGTAACAACGGAAAATGCCGCTATACAAATACTGGTTGTTTTCAATCCGATTTTGAAGACACGTCGTTGATACATCCCTGTAACCTTGACGACAGGATCCTTGCTGTTGACGTTGTTGAAAATCAGATAGGAAACATCCTCAATGATGCAATCTGGGCTATATTTATCGCCATTTAAGCGCACAATATTGAAGCCTCAAGCTGCAATTAGTTTGTTTTGCACGAATTCAACTATGCTTAAACCCAATATTTAGTACTCCGTCAAGGTGTACGGGCAGCGTATAACAATTCAAATCAAGCTGCTGAATATTCGGGGTCGAGATTTATATTGCACTTGGTCAGTATCTTGAAGTGCTCTTTTTTACCGCAATACATTTTTCGAACCGTAATTTTTTAAGGAGAATCGATCTGGTTCTTCATTTGGGCGATGTGGCAGCGACTGATCATTCATAGCCATATCCAAAAGCGGGTTGAGGGTTAATTAAATGTACGATTCATATTTTGGGCTTAGAGGGCAACCTTTCAAATTGACGCCCGACACGTCATTTTTTTTTGGCGAAGGACAGCGCAAAGCCATTCTTGATGCTTTGGTCTACGCGCTCAAAAATGGCGACGGCATCGTCAAATTGATTGGAGAGGTTGGAACCGGGAAGACTTTCCTGTCCCGCATGCTTGAAAAGGCGTTGCCCAAGAATTTTGAATTTATATTTATCCTAAACCCAAATATGCCCGCGGAGAAAATCCTGTTGGCGATTGCGCGCGAATTGCGGCTGGGATTGCCCGAATCTACCGATAAATTGGCAGTGTTGCACGCGCTTCAGGTTGAGCTTTTGTCGCTGCACGCCAAAAATCGCCAAGTGGTTGTAGTCATTGATGAGGCGCAAAGTATGCCCTCGGAAACTTTGGAGGAGATTCGGCTGCTCAGTAATTTAGAAACGGAAAGTCACAAATTGTTACAAATTTTATTGATCGGACAACCTGAGCTGGACAAGCATTTGAATCAACACAATATCCGTCAAATCAAAGAGAGAATTACCCATAGTTTGTATTTACCGTCCCTGAATCAGAGTGAAATTTACCGGTACATCGATTATCGATTGCGTTGCGCAGGGTACCAAGGTGCTCCGTTATTCAGTAAAAGCGGAGCACGGTTGATTGCGTTGAGGTCCCGCGGTTTGCTTAGACGCGTGAATATATTATCGGATAAGGCGCTATTGAGTGCGTTCTCTAAAGGATCCCAATTCGTTGGTGTTTCTGATGCACTAAACTCTATAGGCGATAGCGCAGGCCGCAATAACGTGTGGCCGCGGTTGTCTAAACTTTTCTTTGCGCCGTTACTCGTTGTTTTTGCAGTTGTTTCCGCCGCCGATCAATGGGACGGGCGTCGATTTTTGGAAATGCTCTCGTTGAACGATCGTGCTATGGGAGAGCGGGTTATAGAGCAACCTGCAATGCTTCCTATGAATGTAGTTGACAAGACCCCATCTGGGATGGAACCCGCCACAACCAATAATTTGTTTGAATCAAGGGTCTTGGAGACGCGTCGTTGGATAGCCCAATCATCACAACTGGGTTATAGCATCCAGTTGTTGCAAAGTTATACCGATGAACCACAGTCGTTGGAAAAGTTTATAGAGCGGGCATTACCTAGTTCGGTAATCGACGAAACGTATGTATTCCCAGTTCAGGTTAACGGCCGGACATTGTGGTCAGTCTATTTTGGGCGTTATGAAAGTTATCAGAACGCGGTGAACGTACTGAATAATCTCGATGATAGTCTGAAAAGGAATCAACCGTTCGTCGTGACCATGGCAAATATCAAAAATTTGTTCAATCAAGGCGGAACCTAAGTCAGGTTGAGCGCATTACATGTTTATTGTTTAGGCTGTAAAGAGCGAGAACAATTGTATCGTCGTTCCTAGCAGTTAACCGTCCTACCAGAGCTAAGGATTGCTAAATAAAACCTTGAAGCGGATATTCACCTAAACCCTATATTTGGTTTGGCAAACACTGAAAACCCGCTGTTTTCTTGACCGGCTATCGATCTTTGCTAGCTTTAGTGAGTGAGGAGAGCTTACTTAATGAAATTTATCCGTTTTACATTTACCTTTTTGATCTTGATGCAGGTGGCATGTGTGCCTCCACGGATGACCAGTTCCGCTGGGCATATCCAGGCCGTGCCAGAGGCGCATGATCGACAGGGGATTCCAGATCCGGTCTCAGATTTTCCAGCGCTCCCACCTCCACAAACGCATGCGATCGAAGAAACCTTTACCGTGGTTGTTAGCAATGTGCCGCTCAAGGAAATGTTGTTCGCACTGGCGCGTGATGCTCATATAGATATCGATGTTGATCCCGGTATTACCGGTAGGGTAACGCTAACTGCGATCAATCAGCCGTTGACTCGGATACTCCAGCGTCTATCTCGTCAGGCTGAGATACGTTACAAATTAACCGACGACCTATTGATTGTGTCGCCGGACTTGCCCTATTTTAAGCATTACAACATCCCGTATTTAAACATGACGCGGAATACGACCGGCAATGTGGCGATTTCTACGCAAATTGCCGCCACCGGAACTGGTGATTCGGATGACGCAACAGGTGTTGGTAACAATTCGTCGACAGAAATTGTCAATGTTTCCAATAATCAATTCTGGCCAACCTTGATCAGCAATGTCCAGGCATTAATTCGGGGTGGCGATAGCTCACCCTTTCAAACCCAAGGTAATTCGGCAACCAATAATAGCGAATCAGACACCGATGAAGGGACCAGCGTAATAGCGAGTCCGGAAACCAATATGCTTACTGTCAAGGCGACGGCCAAGCAGCATGCGGTTGTTCAGCGGTACGTAACCCATTTATTGGAGCACGCACGCCGCCAGGTCTTGATCGAAGCCACTGTGGTGGAAGTAGAGCTTAGCGATCAATATGAAGGGGGTGTTGATTGGGAGGTCGTTGCCGACCAAGCCCGCTATCAGGCGACACAGGCGTTTTTGGGGCCGGCCGTACTCGCAACCGAACCGTTTTTCTCGGCGACTTATACCGGCGGAGATGTATCGGCTACGGTACGGCTATTGGATGTGTTTGGTAATGTGAAGGTGCTTTCGAGCCCTAAGCTCATGGTATTGAACAATCAAACCGCAGTACTTAAAGTCGTAGATAATCGAGTTTATTTTACGACCTCGGTGGATACTAACCTAACCCAGGGTGTATCGGTTACAACATTTGAGACGATACTGCATACCGTTCCGGTCGGTTTTGTTATGAGTGTTACCCCGCAAATTGGTGGCCACGAAAAGATCATCATTAATACCCGACCGACTATTTCTCGCATTATCGATTTTGTTGATGACCCCAATCCTGCCCTCGCTTTGGCAGGCGTAACCAGCCAGATTCCGGAAATTCAAGTACGGGAGATGGAGTCGGTATTGAAAATCAGCAACGGCGACACCGGCATTATCGGTGGATTGATGCAGGATGTCATCGACGAATCAACCAGTGGATTACCCTTGCTCGCGCGGATTCCCTATGTGGGTGATTTATTCAGCGTCCGGGACAATGACTACATAAAGACCGAATTAATCATTTTTATCCGTCCCAAGATCATAAAAACAGCAAGTCTGGAATCAGATTTGTCCGACTTTAATCAATTTCTGGATGATGCATTGGATCCTGAATATCCACGGGCATTCACTCCATGAGTCTGTTGCTGGATGCGTTGAAGAATGCGGAACGAGCAAAAGCGAGTTCTGCCATTCAGCCAGCAGAGCATAACGAACCTATTGGTGGTTTTGCGGACCAATCATTCGAGCCTGCCCGAGATCCTCAACCAACGGGGTCTTTAACCGATACCGAGTCAGGTCTTTTTGCCGATCCTTCTGAATTATTGAGCGATGCTGCATTGCAATTGGAGCTTGGCAAAGAGCCATTCGTTGAGGTTCAGGAGGAGGAATCTGAGACCGTTATTGGCTCCGAATTCAAAGAAACAGAATTTGAGCTAGAAGAAGTCCCGGCACCAGAACCCCTAATGACCGAAGAGGTCGAAGCGGAACAACGGATTCAAATGGAAGATCAGCCAGTGTCGGAGCCTGTCGTAGCGGATTCGCAGGTACTGGTAGGTGATTTGGCCGATTCTAGTTCGGATATCTCGGCTGAAACGGTACCTGTATCGACAGCAGATGGTCAGATTCATTCAAAAGAATCAACAAAGCTCACACTGAAATCGGTAGATTCGGACAATGCCCGGCGGATTTTAAACGCGCCAAACCGGCCCAAGAATCAATATAGACTGGGTCTAGGTTTAGGTGTATTGCTTTTGTTCTTTGCGCTGGGCGCGTATTTTTTTTATGCGACGACGATACTGCCCGAGCCAATAGTGCATTCACAGTTTGTTGATTCGAATTCGGTCAATCAATCAGCAATAGTGCCTGATAGTTCGCCAGTGCCAGAGAAACTTGATACCGGTCAGACAACGGTAGTGATGAAACAACCGATCGTCGACAAAACCCTAGAGGTAACAAAAAAAACCAACCCGTCTTCGCCTGTTGTTAAGGAAAGCTTTAAAACAGCGACCCGCGAAAGCATGGTGGGCGTTGATACGATGAATGACGTTGAAATTGTTTCAAACCCGATCAAAATCCAAAAGCGGCGTTTGCCAGCATCGCTGAATAACCTACTTAGCAATGCCTATAATTCGCTGCAGCGGTCGGACTTCGGTACCGCGACTCGGTTGTACCAAAAAGCATTAAAGATATCGCCGGGAAATGTCGATGCGTTGCTCGGAATGGGATCGATCAAAAGCCAGCAAAAATCGCCGGAATCGGCCAGAAAATATTTTGAGCAAGCCCTGGTCCAGGATGCATCTAACGTTTATGCACACTCTGCGTTAACCCGTTTAAATCGCGACAAAGATCCACTAGAGAGCGAAAGCCGCTTAAAAAGTCTGATTACACAAAATGATCAATCGGCTAATTTGTATTTCGATCTGGCAAATTTGTATGCTGCCCAATCGAGATGGGTGGCGGCCGAGCGTGCCTATTACAATGCTTACAATCTGGACCAGTCTAAACCAGATTATGCGTTTAATCTTGCCATAAGTCTGGATCACCTGGGTAAGAAAAAAATGGCAAGCCGGTTTTACGAAACGGCCTTAAGCCTGGCCAAGCGGGCGCCGGCACAATTTGATACGCAAGCAGCCGAACAAAGGCTTGTTCAAATCTTGGGTAGTTGACGGTTGGTCTGATCATGGCTAAGCCCCGCAAACGGATTGGCGATCAGCTCATCGAAGATGGGATCATCACGCCTGATGAACTCAAAATTGCACTGATCGAACAAAAAGCGTCCGGGCAGCTGCTTGGAAAAGTGTTGGTCGATCTTGGTTTCGTTACCGATGATCTGATTCGTGACCAGTTGGGCCAATCAACCGGCCAGGAAAGTATCGATTTAAAAACATTGGTTCCGGATCCTGAGGCATTACAGTTGATCGATCAGGAAATGGCCCGCCGATTGCGCGTTTTCCCAACCAATTACGATACGACAAATAACCAATTAACCGTGGCGATGCAGGATACCGCGGATATAGTCACGATTGACCGTATTGCGGCCAAGCTTGGGACGGATATTGGAATCCATACGGTTCTGGCGGGGGATACTGACCTGGAAACGGCCATCGATCGGGTTTATGGATTCGAATTGTCGATCGACGGTATTTTGCATGAGATGGAAGGTGGCAGTATCGATACCACCAATATTCAGCTTGACATCGATGAGTATAGTCATCCGATTGTTCGCCTGGTCGATGCATTGTTATCAGACGCAGTAAAAAAGGGTGCATCGGATATTCATTTTGAACCCGAGCGGGGATTTTTGAGAATCCGTTACCGAATTGACGGTGTATTGCAAAAAATTCGCAGTCTGCACAAGAATTATTGGTCCGCCATGGTTGTTCGATTAAAGGTCATGGCCGGCATGAATATCGCGGAAATGCGTGCTCCGCAGGATGGTCATATTTCGTTGAGTATTAGCGGTCATTCCATAGATTTCCGCGCATCTGCTCAACCGACCCTGTATGGCGAAAACATCGTATTGCGTATCCTTGATCGTAAAAAAGGTATCGTGCCGCTTCCCAAGCTCGACCTGACCGATGACGATCGCACCCAACTTGAATTGATGATGGCCCGCCCAGAGGGGATCATATTGGTGACCGGCCCCACCGGTAGCGGTAAAACCACCACGCTTTATTCCATGTTGAATCATTTGAATAGCGAATCCGTCAACATCATGACATTGGAAGACCCTGTTGAATATCCGATGGTTCAGATCCGACAATCTTCGATCAACGTGGCTGCCAAAATGGATTTTGCTACCGGTATTCGGTCATTAATGCGTCAGGATCCGGATATTATTTTGGTCGGAGAAATACGAGATTCCGACACCGCAAGCATGGCTTTTCGCGCTGCGATGACGGGCCACCAGGTATTTTCAACCTTGCATACCAACTCGGCTGCAGCGGTTTTTCCAAGATTGTTCGATATCGGAGTAACTGCCAACGTTATGGTTGGAAATATTATCGGTGTAGTTGCGCAGAGATTGCTCAGGAAATTGTGTATCTATTGTAAGGAGCAATACCAACCCGATGAATTGGAATGCCGATTATTGGGGTTTTCAAGCGACGCTGATTCCACAGAAATTTACCGGGCGGCAGGGTGTGAGCGATGCAGTCAAAAAGGTTATTGGGGTAGAACAGCGATTATCGAGATTATCAGAATGGATTCGGATGTCGACGCCGTGATAGCCACTGGTGCTGCGACCCGAGACATTGAAAAAATTGCCCGGGAGAAAGGTTTTAAATTGTTGGCCGACGATGGAATACGCAAGGTCTTACAAGGTACGACTTCGCTAGAAGAAGTCAGCCGGGTTATCGATTTAACTTCAAGGTTGCATTAATACTGATGCAATTCGATCCTGCAATTCCTTTTGTTGATGCAAATTCCATTTCTGAAAAAGCGGATGGGAGGAATCGACCATCCACTATTTTGCTACAACGAACCTTTGTATTCCGGAATAAAGCAATGATTAGGATTCAGCCGGAATGAGTGAATACTGGTACCGAGCAATGAATCCGGCCGGCAAAATTGTAACTGGTGCGTTGGCTGCCGACAGTTTGGTGGAACTCGAGACACGTCTCGGTAAGCAGCAGTTGGAGTTGATCCGAGGAAAACCCCACAAACCAATTTTGCAGTTTGGCGGAAGCAAGAGTGTATCGCGCCGCGAAATGATCAATTTTTGTTTTCACCTTGAACAGTTGACGGGTGCAGGTGTCCCGGTACTGGATGGTTTGAAAGATCTTCAGGAAAGTTTGGATCGAGGTTATTTTCAGCAAGTGATCGGGGGTTTGGTCGAGGCAATCGAAGAGGGGCGTACGTTTTCTCAGGCATTAGAAACCTTTCCGTCTATATTTCCACAGTCTTTTACCAGCATTGTCAAAGCCGGTGAATATAGCGGCGAGCTGTCCACGGTAATGAAGGATTTGATGGATTCTTTGAAGTGGCAGGATGAATTAATTGCGCAAACAAAAAAAGCCTTAACCTATCCAGCGTTTGTTGCGGTTGTGGTCATTGGCGTTGTCTTCTTTCTGATGATTTATCTGGTGCCACAAATGTTGTCATTTATTACGTCGATGGGACAGGAGATACCGTTTCATACGCGGGCGTTAATCTTTGTTTCAAATTGTTTTGTGCAATATTGGTATATGATGCTTTCGATTCCGTTCATCGCGATTATCTCGTTACGTATCGCAGTTAAACGGAATGAGTCCGCGCGTCTGCTTTTTGATCGTTTCATGTTAAAGGTATGGGTGCTGGGTCCTATCCTTGAAAAAATTCAGCTTGCCCGATTTTCTAATCATTTTGCATTGCTATACAACTCCGGCGTAACGGTACTGGATTCGCTCAAAATCAGTCAGGATATTGTAGCGAATCGAGTTCTAAGACTGGCCTTGAGCGACGCGCGCCAGCAGATCGCGGATGGTGCCAGCGTCAGTGAAGCCTTCGATCAGACTCAGCTATTTCCACGCTTGGTGGTCCGTATGCTCGGCGTTGGCGAAAATACCGGAAAGCTGGGGGATTCGATTTTGAACGTCAGTTATTTTTACAAACGCGACGTCGATGACGCGATTGAACGTATGCAAAGCCTGATTGAACCAAGTATGACGGTTATTCTGGGATTAATTCTGGGCTGGGTAATGATGTCCGTGCTGGGGCCAATCTACGATTTGATGACAAAGATTAAAACTTGAATATGACGCAGCAACTGGTAATACATCTATCCAATCATGCTATCACGGCTTACGCGACCGAACGGCGTACAGTGAGTGAAGTACTGCGATTACCGACGCAGAATCGAGAATATTCGAAATTCGAACAATTTCTAGAGGATTGGGGTGGAAATCAGGTTCGATTGGTGATCGATCTTAAGGAAGAGTTGATACATTACGAAACGATACCGCATTTGAGCGGTAACGACCGAAAAGCCTTGTTGGAAAGAAAAATCCGTCAGATAGCCGGCAACAGCAATTACAGCTCGGTATTAACTTTGGGTAGAGACAAGGATGGGCGAAAAGATGATCGGATTTTGATTTCTGCCATACCGCAACCCGAAGGATTGCAGCCGTGGTTGGATTGCTTATTCCGGCGCCGGATAGCCATTTGCGGGATGTTTTCGGCTGCCGTGATTTGTCAGCGTGTCGTAAAGAATTTGCTCAAAGATCGAGATATTCTGCTGATTTCAACATCGGCCAGCGGTGGTGGAAAGCTTGCGGTTAGACAAAGTTTTTATCGCGACGGCAAACTCATTCTAAGCCGATTGAGTCTCGCCAAGAAGTCTGCTTCAATGACTAGCGATATTTATAAAGAAATCAACCGTACTCGAAGTTATCTACTGCGTGCGCATTCGCTCAATCATGGGAAAGAACTGACTGTGCTTTTCGTAACCGACCCGGAATATGTAGATGACGCGAATGCTCAGCGCGCTGAGTTGATTCAAATACAACTCAATGTATATACGTACGATGAATTTGCCAAACAGTTAGATATTTTGTCGAAATCAAATCCGGTTGATTTTGAAGCAATCATTGCACATCAAACTGCTCAACTGTCACGTTTTAAAACACAGTACAGTAACAAAGATACGCGTTTTTATTATTGGCATCATCGGGCCAAACAATCGATGCAGGTTGCAAGTTTGGCATTTTTGTTGGGGGCGGTGACATACGCATCGGCATGCTGGTTCGAAATCCAGCAGACTAGGTCTGAAATTGCCGATATTCAGGTCGAGTTGGGTCAAATTAAATCTAAATTGAACGATACGCCTCGCAGTGAATTGATTAAAGGTTATTCTCCGAAGCAAATAGATTCTTATATACGCGCTGATGACATATTAAAGGGACGGTTGGTGGTCCCTGCGGCGGTGTTGAATTCCATCAGTATGAGTCTTGCGGGAATTCCAGCGATCCGACTGAATTCAGTGAATTGGAGCCGCGACCCCGGAAACGAATCGAATCAGAGGGGCGCGAGTGCCTCATTTGATGCAGAAGATCTTGGCTTGGATGGGGATGATTTCGATGACCTTGGTTTGGCCGAGGAAGGATCTCAAATGGATTCCGTGGTCTATGCCAAAATCACCGGTGAAGTGATTCCATTCGAAGGTAATTATCGCAATGCCCACCGGAATATCGAGGCGTTGGTTGCCTCGCTGAATCGGCAGGTTTCGGTGCAATCAGCCACTGCGACCAGACTACCAATGGATACGCGTCCCACGGTCGACATTTCCGGAGAAATGCGTCCGGCCGAAAATATTAAGGATTCTGCTACCTTTACCGTTGAAGCTGTTATTGATTATAGCGTGGGCTACTGATGAAACCTGATTTTTTATTTTTCAAAGATTCAATGTTGGTGTTCGGTGTTATCAGCGTAATTTCGATAATAGGAGCCTCTTGCAAAACACTCGGCTTTCAAGTGAGCGCAAATAAAAATAAGACGCATTCTCATATGCAGGGTATTGAATCGCTTCGTTTACTGCTAATTCTATCCAGAATGTCTCGAAATTTCAGTT
>Ga0209992_10000784_pt1 | contig 39314 bp, 29 predicted proteins | sample 2SBtaG_2_FD_182564 | JGI IMG/M metagenome (GOLD analysis project Ga0209992, IMG submission 182564) | Deep subsurface microbial communities from Kolumbo volcano to uncover new lineages of life (NeLLi) - 2SBTROV12_ACTIVE470 metaG (SPAdes)... | ecosystem: Environmental > Aquatic > Marine >...
GCGAGCGCATGCAGTGCCTGCTCGATCTCGGCCGCTTCGACGAGGCGGACGAGCTGGCCAAGGTCCTGGTGCCCCGCGAGGGTGGCCAGGCCATCCCCTTGGCAGTGGCCATGGCGCGCCTGACCTTTCGTCGAGGCGACCTGGACGCAGCGGAGCAGCTGCTCGCCCGGGTGCGTCAGACCAAACCCAAGCAGCTCGACCTGTCCGTGCTCGCCGTACGCATCGCCACCGCGCGGGGCGACTACAGCGGGGCGAGCCGCCTGCTGCAGGCGCTGCAGGCGTCGCTCCACGAAGGCCTGGCGGCTGATCTCGAGGTCGACATCGCCGTGGGGCATGGCGCCGAACTCATGGCCGTCGAAGATCTGCTGGAGCGGGCCATCCCCCTGCTGCGCCGTGCCGTCGAGCTGGCTCCCGATCGTGTGGACGCTCGCGCCCTGTACGTGCGCGCGTTGGCCCGCTGGCAGCGATCCGAGCTGGCCGAGAGCGTGGCCCTCGATGGGCTCGAGGTGACGAAGGGGGCCGCCCGCGCCGACCTGCTCCACGCCCTGGGTTTCACCTATCTGGGCATTCACCGCGAGACCGAGGCGGTGGCCCTCTTCGAAGAGGCCTTGAGGTGGTCGCCAAGTCACAGCCTGGCACGGGTGGGCCTGGCCCGCTCGCGCTGGAAAGCAGGCGATGCGAAGGGCGCCCGTGAGCAGATCACACAGCTGCTCGCCTCAGACCCCGAGAACTTCGACGCCCTGCTGCTCCTCGCCGACATCGAGTCGTCGGTGGGCGATTGGGACAAGGCCGCAGACGCGTTGCAGGCCGTGCTGGACGTGAAGCCCCGGCACCTCAAGGGCCTCTGGCTGCTCTCCCGCGTACGCGCCCGCCAGCGCCGCCCGGACGAGGTGCAAGCGCTGGTCGACCGCTACGAGGCGCGCAAGCAGGTGCTGGCGGGGCGGAAGTAAGAAACTCATGCGATGGTCGCACTTCCAACGTGGATCATCATGAGGATGCAGAGAGGTTCTGTGACCTTTCTTGGAGTAGCGATTGACATACCCCCCCCCCTCCCCTGCTAGCTTTCGGTTACTTCAAGCTGGGTGATGGACTTCCTGAGAAATCCAAACGGAGAATGAAGGAGAAGGATGGTGGGCACAGCACTCATATGCTGCAAGCTAAGTGTCGCGTGTGCTGGCTTGTCGATACTTCGGCTGAGGCCTCGTGTACTCGGTGAAGCCTGCGTCCTGACTTGCGACTCAGGGTGTTGACCCGCCACCGGAGCTGCGGCAGCAGCAAGCATGCGCTTGCTTAGAATGGTCTGCTACTCGTCAATCCAATCCTGGGGACTGGGATATGTATCGTTATTTGCTCGTGCTGTTAGTGTTTGCTGGTAACGTTGTTGCTCGGCAGGGAGGTCAGGACGGTCCCGAATACGACTGGGTGGTGCTCATTGATGCGGCTGTTGCTCAATATGATATGGCGTTGCCCACCGCAGTGTATCCACCCGTGGGTAGTGCGTCCGGGACCTTCGCAGGAGCGACGATTCTCTTCCAGGAGGCGCCTGTCTCTGGCCCCGATGGATACGAAATGGTCACAAAGCTCTCAGCCAACCCGGTCACGATCTGCGCGAATGTGAACTTCTTGGGGCTCTTTGACCCTGACAACCTGTCCGGGTTGGTGGCGACTCTTGTCCATGAAGCAATGCATGTAAAGCACTACAATGACTGGACCCTGTTTTGCGAGAACCTGAGCGGCTCTGCGGAAACGACCTGCAAGGCTACTCGGGACTGTCATTTTAATGTGAATAAAATCGTCGCAGACCCTGGGTCTCCTACTGGCATTAAGGTGCTAATGAATCCCTGTGCTGAGGCATTCGCGGATTACGAAGCGGCTAAGGTGGTTTGTGAAATAGCATGCACTTCGACTGATCAAACGATGCGACAGGATTACATGAGCCAGGCGAAGTCGTTGAATATGAAGGCTGACCAGAAAAGCTCAGACTGCAGCTTGGTTGTGGGTGATGGAAGCGTCAATAACCCCGCGGCAGGGAAATGCATGGCTCCGATGTTCTTTGATCCTGCGACTGGAGAGTCCAAGACCTTGGGCGACTATGCTGGGCAGAAGTGCTGCTGTGATATCGTGGAAATGGAGGTGATCAGTTGTGCGGAGCTGGACGATTGTGATGATAACGGCCTGAGTGATTCGCAAGAGATTGATGAAGACCCCTCACTTGATATGAACAATGACGGGGAGTTGGATGAGTGCGAAGATCCTTGATATTCCCCTCTCTTGTCACAGGAAATGCAAGACGATGAATAGATTTGCAACCGTAGTGCTTCGATCTGCAGTTTTTTGGTTGATGGCTGTTGAGCCGTCTTTGATGGGTCAGAGCTTGCCGGGTCATCACCTTAGAACTGTTGATATCCTCCCTTCGGCCGATATGGTGTCCCGGGGTTTACTTTCGACTTCGCCAACGAAATTTATCAGGTATTCTGTCGGAATCGACAATGTGAACGAAAAGAATGTTGAGATCCTGTGGGAAGGTGCCTACTTGGTAAACGGTATCGTGGATTTTTCCCTGAGAGCTCTCCAACTGAGTACGATTGCTACAGCATACCGACCTTTGGCGGTAGCGGCTGAGGGAGGGATCGGGTCGACTCTCTTCGTTGTTGGCTGGTATGACAGGACTGGGGAAGTTGTCGTTGAGCAATGGACTATGGGCTTCGCTGCGATTGGGCAGACAGTGGGGCCTTTCGGAGTCCCTCATGTGACTCTGTCGCCACCACCGATCACTAAAGATGAAATCTACAGAGGGCCAGCGATGGGGCCAGTCTACGACGCGGTGTTTCACCCGATGACCCGGGAATTGTTACTAATCGCGGATGACAGTGCGTTGCCTGGCTATACGAAGAACTTCTATTCTCTGGCCACCGACGCCCAGCAGCCAATGCCCGTTCTTCGAACGGATCTGAGCATCGGACTGCTCCCGCAAGCGCTGGGGCTTAAGCTCGGTGTTACGGATGCGGGCGTCGTATACGTCTTCGTCTTTGATGTTCCGAAATGGGGAGGCTATGCGAGCGCAAGTTTCGGACTGCCTCCATCAATTCTACATCAAACCCATGTGTTGAGCGATGCCGATGGTGATGGGCTTTTTGAACTCTCCTACCAGGATGATGCGGCGACGGTTCTTGGTCTGGGAGCCACCTTTTCTTGGAATCATAACTACACGGCTGCTGGCGAGCAGTAGCGAGTTCTTGAAGGCCGACTTGGCTGACCAGCGGGGTGGGAGGCACGACGAACTCATAGCTGCCCCCGATACCACCGCGCCAACCAATCCGCTGACACGCCGAGACGGTACAGAGGCGGGATCACCTTCATCATCAGCGCTGTGCGCAAGGGGCGCAGCTGCATCCGCCGACCGTTGACTCGCACGGGCGTCGTGATGCGCGCCAGGGGCGCCCGGCGCGCCAAGCGCACCGAGAGGTCGTAGTCTTCCATGATCGGCAGGGGGCGAAAGCCGCCGGTGGCTGCGTAGGCTTCGGCGGTCATGAACATGACCTGATCGCCGTAGGGGTGGCGGGTCCAGCGGCTGCGCAGGTCGGCGAAGTGCAGCAGGGGGCCCGCGCGGTCAGGCATGTCCGGGTCGGGGACGGTGCGCGTCACGAAGGCCCCCGCCTCGGTCTCGTGCCGGGGGCCACCGTCCTTGAGCGTGGAGCGCATGAGCGCGGTGGCGTCGCTCGGCAGCTCTGTGTCCGCATGGACAAAGGCCAGGATCTCGCCGGTGGCCAGGGCGGCGCCCGCTGCGAGCTGCAGGCCTCTCCCGGGCGCGGTGCGCACCACGGTGACCTCGGCAAGTTCGGCCACCCGTTCGCTGCTGCCATCGCTGCTCCCGCCGTCGGCCACGATGATCTCCACCGGTCCGGGCTGGGCGATGAGGGCTGCGCAGCAGGCGTCGAGCTTCAGGCCCTCGTCGAGCGTGGAGACGATCAGCGACACCAACGGCTGCTCTGCGGTGGGGGCGTCGCGAGCGAGCTCCGCACGGACGCGGGGGGCGAGCTGCGGCGTATCGCCCGGCGTCTGATCGAGCGCGTTGCTGAGCCGGGGCAGGTCGCAGCCGTGGTCCACGTCGAACCAGCTCGGGGCGTGAGCGAGTGTCAGACCCAGATCGTGAGCCCGGGCCTCCACGGCGGGGCGGGTGTCTTGCGCGGTCCAGTCGATGCCGTCGAGCCAGCTGTTGTCGGCGGCGACGGGGCAGTGCGCACGGGCGGCTCTGCTCAGGCCCAGGCACCAGAACCCGCCGTTTTCGCACGGGCCCAGCACCACGTCCGCTGTGTCGAGGGCAGCCAGCGCCGCGGCGAGGTGTTGGCCAGGCAAGCCCGGGCTGTCCGTGCCCAGCAGCACGACCGCGTCTGCCTCGTTCAGCCCGTCCCCGAGCAAGCGGGCCATGCGCGCGCCCAGGTCGCCCTCTCCCTGATGGACCAGGGTCGGCGTGGGGCAGAGCATGGGATAGGCGTCAGCGTCTGCGGTGGTGGCCAGCGCCAAGTCGATGGCCGACAGCTCGTGATCGTCGCAGCAATGGGCCGCCTGATCTTCGATGGACCGCTCGCCGCCAGGGGACGCGGCGAAGCTCGCCGTGGCGCTCCACACATCGATGAGCATGGCCCGGGCCATGCGGGCGGCGGAAGCTTCGCCGATGTCGGCAGCGAGCCGCGACTTGGCCCGCCCACGGTGGGGCGGCTTGGCCAGCACGATGATGCGCGCTCGCCGGGCGGCTGTCGTGCGGCAGTCTTGGCCGTGGCTGTCGCCCTCGGCGCGGTGCAGCAGACCCTCGTGGCTGCTCTGCCCGTCCATGGCCTCGCTCACGAAGAGCTGTCGGTGAGCGCGCCCCCGCAGGAGCTGCCCTGCCCGGCGGTGCAGCCCAGGCAGTGGCTGGCGGTGGTGATCGGGCCGTCGTCGAGGTCGGCGAACGATTCGACCTCGAAGATTGTGCTGTGCGCCGTGGCCAGGGGCAGGTTCAGCATCTGGTGAAAGTCGCAGTCGGCGAAGCGGCCGTTCCAGTCGACGCTGACCAACTCGCGGCACATGACGCCGTCGACGGCCGCGGGGTTGAAGCTGTCTTCCAGCAGGGCGTGGTAGCTGTCGAGGGCGCCCTGCCGCTGCAGGTCGTCGGCGAAGCGATGGATGGGCATGTTCGCCAGGGTGTAGAGCTGATCGAAGACGATGCCGTGATCGGCGCCGAGCCGCTGGCGGTAGTCGGCCTGCAGGGCTTGCTGTGCCGGGGGCAAGCTGGGGCCGAGGGGGTTGTAGACCAGATCAAGGCGCAGAGCTTCGGCATTGGCCCCACCTTGGGCCGCCCCGTAGCCCACTGCGTTCAGCTGACGCAGGGCCGCGATCGAGAGTTCGAACACTCCGCCGCCCCGTTGGGTGTCCACGTTGTCTTCGGTGTAGCAAGGCAGGGAGGCCACGATCTTGGCCTGGTTCTCCGCGTAGAACCCGGGCAGATCGTCTTGGCCCGACTCGTGGATCACGGTGAGGTTGCAGCGCACCATCACGTCGCGCCCGAGCTGCCGCACGCCGGTCACCAGGCGACGAAAGCGGGGGTTCAGCTCGGGAGCGCCGCCGGTGATGTCGACCGTGGTCACCCCTGGGCTGGCCTGCAGCAGTTGCAACACTCGCTCGATGACCCGGTCATCCATGAGCTCGGTGCGCAGGGGGCCAGCGTCGACGTGGCAGTGCCGGCACGACTGATTGCACAGCCGCCCCAGGTTCAGCTGCAACGTGGTCACCGCCCGCCGACGAAGGACAGGCAGCTGGTGACGTTGCAGCAGCGCGGCGAATCGATCTTCGGTGTGGGTCAACGACACGAGAGACTCAGCAGCAGTCGCCGCCCGGCTCGCAGCACTCGCCGGGAGAGTCGCTGGTCAGGTTGAAACCCTGGCCCTTGGTCTCTGCGGCGCTGCGCACCCGGCCGCCGGTGCAAGCGAAGGGCTGGGCGTCGCCCTCGGCGATGGCCTCTCGGGGTTCGATGCCGATGACGTGGTCGGCGTGGGGGCCGCTGGTCATGAAGCGGTAGGTCCGCCCGCACACGGCCATGGGCTGCCCGCGCTCAAAGGTGTGCCCGTCGTCGTCTTGCACGGACTTCCAGGGACCCTTGTAGAGGATGGCCTGGTGGTGCTCCATGCAGGGGCCGGCCTCACCCACGGTGGCCTCGACGGTCACGCTGCGAAACTCGATGCCCTCGACCGTGCGCCAGGGCTCTTCGGCCCGCTCAAGAACGGTGATGCCCTGAAAGCCAGCCTCTTCGAAGGCCTTGAGAAACAGGTCTTCGCGCCAGGCCCCGGAGATGCAGCCGGACCACAGCTCGTTGTCCGCGAGCATGTGCGCCGGGATGTCCTCGTCGGACACGATGTCGGAGATGATCGCCCGTCCGCCGGGCTTGATCACTCGAAAGATCTCTTCGAACAGCTGGCCCTTGCGCTCGGGCAGGACCAGGTTGAGCACGCAGTTGCTGAGCACCACATCGATGCTGTCGTCGGGCACCAGGGGAGCGGCGGAGCGCTGCTGCTCGATGTGCGCCTCCAGCACGGCCAGGTCGGCGTCGCTGCGCACCGGGTGCTCGGCGAGCCACTCATCGAGGGCCGCCCGGTCGAGGGCCAGGTCTTCGATGCGTCCCTTCAGGAAGGTGACGTTGTCGTGGCCGACCTTCGTCGCCACCTCGGCAGCGGAGCTGCGGGCCAGGGCCAGCATGTCGTCGTTCATGTCCACCCCGAGCACGCGGCCCTCGGGGCCCACGATCTGCGAGGAGATGAAGCAGATCTTGCCAGCGCCGCTGCCCAGGTCGAGCACGGTCTCGCCCTTGTGCACGTGCCGGCTGGGGTCGCCGCAGCCGTAGTCTCGGGCCAGCACCGCGTCGGGAATGGCGGTCAGATACTGGGTGTCGTACTCCACGGGGCAGCAGAGTTCGGGGACCTGGCGGGTGGCGCCATCGCTGTAGCGGCTGCGCACGGCGGCGTCGCGATCGGCGGGCGTTTCAGTGGGCGTGTTGGCGGACATGGACGAACTCGGGGGCAAGGTGGACGACATGAGTGGGGTTCCGAAGGCCTTGGGGCGGCCACCGGCGTTGTGGGGCGGGGCCTGTGGGCGGGGCGAGGATGCCCTGCCATGGCTGGGCGTCCCGAGAGTATTCCAAGAATGGGTTCTGCGAGCAGCGCCAAATGGTGCTGACTGCTGGGCAGCGGGGGAGTTTCAGCCGCCCAGATAGCCCATGGCGACCATCCATTCACGGGTGGCTGGGTCCATGGGGTCGGCCGGGGCCTGGGAGCCCTGCGCCAGGTCGTGGGCCACTGCATCGGCGAGCCAGGTCGACAACGAGCGCAGGATCTCGGCCAGCTCGGGGTCGGCTGGGACGTTGCTTCCGGAGTTGGCCTCGGCCGGGTCTGCGTCGTCAGGAAGGCGGCCCGACCTGTGATCAGCCAGCGCGGCCGGGAGCAGATCGCGTTGCTCGGAGGGGTCCTGGTCGAGACGGTAGAGCGCTCGAGGGGTCAGCTGACCCTCGTCATCGAGGGCGGCCACCAGCTTGTACTGGGCGCCCCGGCCATCCCCCCGGATCACGGCCACCTCATCGGGCCGATCGGGTTGATCGTCGCCGTAGACGCAGTGGGCCAGGCGCGGGTGGTCGGCTGTGGGCAGGCCGCCCGGGCTGCCCCGGTCGCTCGTCGACTCCCCCGCCGGCTGCCCTGCCAGGGAGCCTGCTTGGGGGGCCAGAACCCGCGTCGAGAGATCGCGCCCCTGCCAGGAGATCGGCACCTCGACGTCTGCAAGGCCCAGCAGTGTGGGGGCCATGTCGACGTGGCTCGTGGCGACGTCGAGGCGCTGTCCGGGGGCGATGTGCCCGGGCCAGCGGAGGACCCAGGGCACGTCGAGTTCTTCGCCGTGCAGGCTGCGCCGGTGTCCCTGCAGGCCGTGCTCCCCGAAGGCCTCGCCGTGGTCGGAGGTGAAGGCCAGCACGGTGCGGTCGGCGAGTTGCAAGGCCTTCAGCGCTTCATCCAGGGCTCCCAGCTGCCGATCGTTGTGATGAATCTCGGCCTCGTAGCGCTGGGGGTCCTCGATGTCTTCGGGCGGGCCGAAGAAGCCCATGGCCTGCAAGTCCTCGGGCTCAGGTCGGTAGGGCTCGTGGGGATCGAGCGTATGCACGTGCACGAACAGGCGCTCGTCCGCGTGCTCTTCCAACAGGCGCTGCAGCGACTCGGCGATGGCCGCAGAGGTCAAGGTAGAGGTCAGGTGCGAGGCCCCATCGGCGGTGGGCTCCCGGGCGACATCGAAGCCCTGGTCGAGCCCTGACCACAGGCCGCCGTGATAGTTGGTCACGAACGAGGCGGTGACGTATCCAGCGCCTGCAAAGGCCTCCGCCAACGTGGTCACCTGGTCGGATACCCGCTCAAGATGGGTGCGATTGCCGTGGGTCAGGGGGCTCAGCGAGGTGAGGATCGAGCTGATCGAGGGCCTGGTCCAGCTGGACGCGGCCAGGGCATTCTCGAAGACCGCGCCATCTGCGGCGATGGCGGCCAGGGTCGGGTCGGTGAGGCGCTCGTGCCCGTAGGTCGACAGCCGATCTCGGCGCAGGGTGTCCTCCACGTAGAGCAGCACGTTGGGGTGGACGTCCGGCCGGGGAGAGAGGTGCAACGTCCCGCCGACCAGCAGGGCCGCCCGCTGTGATGGGTCATCTGAGCCACTCGCTGCGCAGCGCAGCTCGAGCTGCAGGGCCTGGCCAGGGCCGCCGGGGAGGTCGATGGCGATGTCTCGCCAGGGTGCGCCCGGGACGACGGACCAGTGTTGTGGCTCGAGCTGGCCGCTCGTCTCGCGAAGGGTGACGTCGAGGGCGTTCTCTGTGCCCAGGCTGGCCAGGGCCAGACGGAGCCGGTCACCTTCGCCGGCGAGGACGGACAGGGTCGCGGTGCGCCCCGCCCTGAGCACCACGCCGTGACGTCGCTCGCCCCTGCGCTGCAAGGCATGGCGGCGCAAGACGTCGTCTTGCAGCTGATCGAAGTCGGACAGGCAGCTGACCCGGTCGAGCTCGACCCGCACCGCGGCATCAGGCTCGCCCACGAAGGTGAGCTTGAGCTGCTCAAGCCCTTCGCTGGCATCCGCCGCATCGCGCACGCCGCGCAGGCTGGAAAGGGGCAGGGTGCTGGTCTGCCACTCCGCCCGGCCGTCCGAAGCAGGGTCGACTGGCAGGGGAGACGTGGTGCGACTCGGTGAGAAGGGCTGCTCGGCGCCGCGCCAGCTGATCAGCACGTGGGAGACGTTCTCCGTGCGAGAGACCCAGTTCAGCCAGTGGTGCAGCTCACCGTCGATGGCCGAGTCTGGGGGGCTCAGCAAGACGACGCGTCCCGTACCGGTGGCGACCAGGGCGCCGTCGTTCACCGAGGCGCTGCGGCCACCCGGGAGCTGCCAGCCATGGCCTGTGGGTTCAGAGAAATCCCAGTCGATGGAGAGGGGCGAGACTGTGACGTCTTCGCTGACCAACTCCCATGTCAACTGGCGGTTGACGACAGCCAGGCGCAAGGGCTCGGGCTCGTCGGGAGCGCAACAAAAGAGGGCGCCTGCGAGCCAGAGAGGGAGCAGGGCCCAAGGCCGGGACGTGGGCCAGAAGATCTCAGCTTTGTTTCGCACGAGGGGATGATAGACGACTGGGCAGGATTGAGTCTCAGCCGCTTGGCTCGGCGTTGTGATGCGCCTGGAGAGACGGCGCTGCACGCCGTTCAGCGTATCGAGCGAGACCTCGAAAAGCGTTAAAACCAAGGCACTCGGGTTGGCTCTGCGTCGCCCCGTTCCCGATGCCATGGAACGACCGCCGCCGCGCCCGTCTGAGCAGATTGCCTCTCTCCGCAGAGGTTCGTTTGCACACGACAGAAAGGTGGTCCCCCTATGACAACGCGCCTATTGATGGCAGCCTTTGCCATTGTGCTGCTGGTCGCCACGCCGGCGACTGCCACGGACATGTTGGTCTCCGATACGGCCATGCTCAGCGCCTGCTGGGAAGCCCAGTCTGGACAGCGAGCTGTCGATGTCTTCATCGAGTCGGCCGAGGGCCCCATGGCTGTGTTGTTTGCCAGCCTTGAGCCTGCCCCGCCCGGCGGCCTGCCCCCGTCCTTCTTCGACGTGATGATGCCCCTGGACGTCAACGGAGCCGCCCGCTTCTCGACCCAGGTCCTGAACACGGTCATCTTCCAGCTGGATCAGTCGGTCTGGTTCACCGCCGTGTTCATCGACGGTTCGACGATCTACCGCACCGAGTCCGTGTCCCTGATGCTGGGCGGAGCTTCGGCAGAGATGTTGGACTTCGACTGGGCGCCCGACCCCAAGAAGTTCACGGGCAAGGGCTTCGACCTGGTCTTCGGCTCCAAAGACCTGCCCTTCGGCGGTCACCAATTGCTGGCTGGTGAGAAGATCGGCGAGCAGTGGGCCGCACGGGGTGTGCACATCAGCGCGGTGAACGGTCAGCCCGGTCACCCGGATCTGGCCATCCTCTTCGACTCTGCCAACCCCACAGGTGGCGACACTGATCTGGTGACGCCGGGCTACGGTCCGGACAACCTGGTCCCTGAAGGCATGCTGATGATCATCGCCGAGAACGACTTCGATGGTGATGGTGACGGTCGTGTGGACGATCCGGATGACGAGTACGCAGGTGGCGTGATGACCTTCGACTTCGATCAGCCGGTGATCGTCTGCGCTGTGAAGCTGGTGGATGTTGACAACCAGCAGCTCAACGAGCTGCGCTTCTACGACAACAAGCGCATGCGTCAGCGGTTGCCCGTACCCGCAAAGGCGGACAACGCTGCCACGCGCTTGAACATGGTGGCCATGCCGACCCGCCGACTCGAGATCGATCTCGGTGGCTCGGGCGGATTGGCGTACCTGGCGGTCTTCCCCTGTCGAGCGATTGTTGATTTCGACTGGGCGACCTACGGCGCGCCGCTGCTCATGTCAGCTGGTGAAGTGATCACCGACCAGCTGATGGGCTTGGGCATCGCGATTGACGCGGTCGCCAAGACGCCCGGCTTGCCGAACAAGGCCATCTTGTTCGACACAGGCAACCCGACGGGCGGCGACGACGATCTGGCCACTCCCGGCTATGGCATCGGCAACGTGGCGCCTCTGCGGCACGTGCTGATCATCGCCGAGAACGACTGGGACGGCGATAGCGACGGCCTGGTGGATGACCCGGACGATGCAGAGCAGGGCGGCGTGCTGACCTTGAACTTCGCCAGCGAGCGAAGCCTGGCCACCGCGAAGCTGCTCGACATCGAGATCCCCGAGTCCACCTGGATCGAGCTGTTTGACAGCTCCAACGCCATGATCGGCTGGATTCCGGTCCTGGCCCTGGGCGACAACTCGCTCATAGAAGTGCCCCTGTTCACTCAGGGGGTGCGGCGCTTCGAGGTCCACTTCGGTGGCTCTGGTGCCCTGGCGGGGCTGGAGTTCTGCCCCGATAGCTAAGCAACCCTGAGAGCAGGGCTGCCCGTGTCCGGCCCGTCGTGGCAACTCGCCATGGCGGGTCGGATTTTGTCAGCGCTGGGTCGTCAGTGCTGAATCGCTGATCGGGGCAACGGAGTGTGGTGCGCCCGCGTCACAAAACGCAGAATGGGGGGCTCGCCCCAGCTCCCGGAGACCCAACCTGTGGCCAAGTCACCCATTCGAGTCGCAGTCACCGGCGCCGCCGGTCAGATCGGCTACGCCCTGCTTCCACGAATCGCCGCCGGGCAGATGTTCGGCCCTGATCAGCCGGTCATCCTGCACATGATCGAGATCCCTGCGGAGAAGCCCATGGCGGCCTTGCAGGGAGTGGCCATGGAGCTCGAAGACTGCGCGTTCCCCCTGCTCGCCGACATGGTCTGCACCTCCGACCTGAACGAGGGCTTTGGCGACGTCGACTGGGCCTTGCTGGTGGGTGCCAAGCCCCGCGGACCGGGCATGGAGCGCAACGATCTCATCGAAGGCAACGGCCCGATCTTCACCGGGCAGGGCAAGGCCATCAACGACAGCGGCGCCAAGGGTTGCCGCACCGTGGTGGTGGGCAACCCCTGCAACACCAACGCCTTGATCGCCATGCACAACGCCCCCGATGTCGACCAGGCGAACTTCTCGGCCATGACCCGGCTCGATGAGAACCGGGCAAAGGCTCAGCTGGCCAACAAGGCCGGTGTGCATCACACCTCGGTCACCAACATGACCATCTGGGGCAACCACAGCGCGACCCAGTATCCCGACTTCGAGAACGTGAAGATCGGCGGCAAGCGGGGCAGCGAGGTGATCAGCGACAGAGCCTGGGTGCAAGGTGACTTCATCAAGACCGTGCAGCAGCGTGGCGCCGCGATCATCAAGGCTCGCGGTCTCTCGTCGGCCTTGTCGGCGGCCAACGGACTGGTCGACCACGTGCGCGATCTGTGTACGCCCACCAAGCCCGGCGACTGGCACTCGGTGGCGATCTGCAGCGATGGCAGCTACGACGTGCCCGCAGGCCTGATCTGCTCGTTCCCGGTGAGCGTCGATGACGCTGGCAGGTACTCCATCGTTCAGGGTCTGTCGTTGTCTGACTTCGCCGTGGACAAGCTCGCCGCTTCGGTGGCTGAGCTCGAGCACGAGCGCTCGGTGATCTCAGGGTTGCTCGGCTGATGACCCTGCTCGACCGGATTGCCCGCCGAGCGACGATTCAGACCGTCGCCATGATCCACATCGCAAACCATCGCGAGGACTCCCGGCGGACCGACCCCAAGGTCGGCGGGCATCCGGCATCTTGCGCCAGCTCGAGCCACATCCTGACGGCGCTGCACTGCAAGGTGCGCAACGCCAGCGACTTCGTCTGCTGCAAGCCTCACGCAGCCCCGCTTGACCACGTGCTCAACGGCATGATGGGCCTGTTCCAGCAACCGAACGACGGCGACTGGTTCGAGCAGGGCGAGATCGAGGCCACCCTGCACAAGCTGCGGGCCTTCTCAGAGAACGGCGAGCCCGTGCTGCAGAGCTATCACGCTCGCAGCGACCCGGACAGCTACCATTTTCTGCCTTCAGGCAGCGTAGGCATTCCGCCTGTGGTGGCGGGCTACATGGCCCTGGCCTTTCGCTACGCCAGCGACCACGCCCTTGAGTTGCCAGAGGTCCCGGGCGACTGCCACTTCTGGTCGATGATCGGCGACAGCGAACTCCGCGAGGGCTCGCTCATGGAGGCCATGCCCGACTTCGCCGAGCGGCAGCTGGGCAACATCACCTGGATCATCGACTACAACCGCCAAAACCTCGACGGCGCGCGCATCCCCAACAAGAAGGGGCTGCACGGCACGGACGCCGACCGCATCGAAGACATGGGCCTGGCCAACGGCTGGGAGGTCATCCAGGTGCGTCACGGCGCCCGGCGGCGTGAGGCTTTTCGCAAGCCTGGCGGCGAGGCCCTGCGCCAGGTCCTGGAGCACGGTCTCTCTGACTACGAGCTGCAGATGCAGCTGCTGCTGCGGGACATGGACGACACCCGCGCCATCCTGATCGAGCGCGACGAGAGCTGCGCCGAGCTGCTCGACACCCTCGACGACGAGCAGCTGCAAGAGCTGGTCTGCGATCTCGGCGGTCACGACACCGCGGCGCTGATCGAGGCCCTGGAGGCCAGCAAGCTCGACCCCGATCGCCCCACGTTGATCGTGGTGCACACGGTGAAGGGCTGGGGGCTCGACATGTACGCCGCCCCTGGCAACCACAGCGAGTTGCCCAAGCAGGCCGAGGTGGTGAAGCTGCTCGAAGAAGAGGGCCTGAGCCTCGACCGGCCCTTCGCGCCCTGGTCCAGCGACACGCCAGAGGCGGTGTTCCTGGCAGAGCGCGGAGCAGAGCAGAAGGCGGCCTTCGAGCAGAACCGGGCCTGGCGTCGCAGCAACCGGGCCTGGGTGCGGCGGCGCATCGACGAGGTGGGCGGCGTGCCTCCGTCCCTGGAGATCGAGACCAAGCTGTTCCCCCGGGCGCACACCCAGTGGATGTGGGGGCAGCTGGCGGCGAAGCTGGTGCGCATCGGTGTCGCAGCCGAGGGACATCGCGCCGAAGGGCAGGCCGCTCCAGAGCTCAGCCCCTTCGAGGCGCAGTGGGAGGCGGCGGCAGACTTCTTGCTGACCATGTCTCCGGATGTGGGCACCTCGACCCAGCTCAACCCGGTCATGGACGACAAGGTCTACGGGCCGAGCGACGCCGAAGAGCAGAAGGCTGGCGACATCGAGGTGCGCACCGGGCACTCGAAGAAGCGCCCCAAGCTGCTGCCCTCAGACGAACCGTGGACCCGCCACATCCGCTTCGAGATCGCCGAGGCCAACTGCATGTCGGCGGTGGGTTCGTTCGGGATGATGGGCCACTACGCGGGCGTGCCCTTCTTCCCGATCATGACGGTGTACGACTTCTTCGTGAAGCGGGCCCTCGATCAGCTGTTCTACAACCTCTACTGGGGCAGCGAGTTCGTGATCATCGGCACGCCGTCCGGGGTGACCCTGTCGAGCGAGGGCGCCCAGCACAGCTGGAAGTCCGACATCCAGATCCCGAACCTGATCACCTGGGAGCCCATCTTCGCCATCGAGATGGACTGGATCCTGTGCGAGTCGATCCGCCGGCACTTCGCCGACGAGAACGAGGGTCGCAAGGGCATCCTGATCAGGGCGGTGACCCGGGGCATGGAGCAAAAGGACCTGCTCTCACGTCTGCGTCGCCACCCGCGCTTCCGCACCAACCCGGCCGACCTCGAGAGCGAGCCTCTCGGCGATGAGCTGATCCTCGATGCGGCCCGTCACGACTGCTTGTCGGGCGCCTACCACCTGGTCGACTTCAGGGGTCAGCCCGACTACGAGCCAGGAGTGAACGTGGTCAACGTGTTCACCATGGGTTCGTTGGCCAGCGAAGCGCTCGAGGCCTCGGACCGGCTGCGTGAGCAGGGCGTCTACGCCAACGTGATCGCGGTGTCGTCCACGGATCTGCTGCTGGGCAACCTGGCGGCGGGCAACGACTTCGAGCATCTGCGGTTGACCCTTGGGCTCAACGCCGACCTCCATCTCTCGCCCAGCGAGGTCGTTGAGAGCGGGGCTGAGCTGATCACCCTTGCCGGGCGGCGGGTTCCCGTGGTCTCGGTGCACGACGGCGAGGCAGGCCTGCTCGACAACATCGGCAGCCAGCTCGGTGTGCGTCAGGAGACCCTGGCCGTGCGCCGCTTCAGCAAGTGTGGGCGCCCCGACCAGGTCTACCGCTACCAGGGCATCGACGCCGACGCCGTGATCGAGGCGGTGAGCAAGGTGCTGGCCGAGACCGCCACGGAGAGCGTGGTGGTCAGCCGAGAGGCCTTGCGTCGGGCCGAAGAAGGGCCCGTGGTGGGCTCTGTTGAGGCCTGGACCGAACTCGCAGATCGACCGCAACCCGACCAGCCGGTCTCTGGTTCATGAAGGCTGCACCCAGGGAGCTGGGTGCGCTGGCAGCGTGTGCGTAGACTGCCATGACTGACCAACTCTTCTGTGAGTGACCATGGCTGAGCCCATCCTCGCCGCGAGCGAGCTGTACAAGTTCTTCGGCACCGCGCAGGGCCGCTTCGCCGTGGTGCGCGAGGTCTCGTTCTCTGTGCCCGCGGGCAAGCTGGTCACCATCATGGGGCCCTCCGGCTCAGGCAAGTCGACCCTGCTGCACATGGTCTCCGGGCTCGAACCCCCGGCGGGGGGCACGGTCTCCCTGGCCGGTCAAGACCTGTGGGGGCTGTCCGAGAAGCGCCGCACCCTGCTCCGGCGAGACACGGTGGGCTTCGTCTTTCAGTTCTACAACCTGATCCCGAACCTGACCGTGTCCGAGAACATCCGCCTGCCCCTGCTCATCGGCGCGGCAGGCGGGGTCGACGAGAGCGGCGAGTTTGAACGCCTGGTCGAGGCCTTCGATCTGGCGGACAAGCTGCCCCAGTATCCCCACCAGTTGAGCGGCGGCGAGATGCAGCGGGTGTCCATCGCCCGGGCGCTCATCGCCCGCCCGGCCATCGTCATGGCCGACGAACCCACGGGCAACATCTCGACCAGCGCAGGCGAAGAGGTCATGCGCCTGTTTCGCCAGGCCTGCGACGAGCAAGGACAGACGATCTTGCTGGTGACCCACAACCCTCGGGACGCGGCCTTCTCTGACGAGGTGCACTTCTTGCGGGACGGCGAGCTTCACGAGGAGCAGCGCCTGGCGGGCGACCAGGTCACCCACGACGGCATCGCCCATTCTCTGACCACCCTCGGCATCTGAGCCGATGAAACTCGTCCTGCTGCTGGCTTGGCGTCAACTGGTCTTCAACCCGGGCAAGATGTTGGCGTCCGTGCTGGGCATCGCCGTGGGCATGGCCACCGTGGTGTCCGTGCTGACCGTCGATCACAACACCCTGCTGACCCAGGTGGCCGGGCGCAACAAGGCCAACGCTGACGCGACCCTGGTGATTCAACCGGACCTGCGCTCGTCCCTGGCCATCGAAGACGTGTCTGCTGACCTGCGCAGCAGTGGCTTGGTGCAGGGCGTGACTGCCTACGCTTCAAGCAAGTACGGCCTGCAGGTCGACGGGCGCGCTCGTTCTGGCGTCGAGCTCTTCGCCCTGGAGCGGGGAGCCACCGAGTACCACGGGGCCTACGTGGTCAGCGAGGGCGTCGACCTCGACTTCGATTCTGACGCGCCCCAGCTGCTGGTCTCCCAGCAGGTCGCCGACCAGGCTGAACTCTCCGTGGGCGACCTCGTCGATCTGGCCAAGCCGGTGGCCAAGCAGCGTCGAGGTCCGCTGATCGTGTCCCGCTGCATTGATGGGCTGTGGGTGGACGAAGAGCTGGCCGCCCGCCCTCAGAACGGTCGCCAGGTGAGCGAGCCGCCGCCCCAGCACCCCTTTCAGGTCACCGGCATCCTGGCGCCCACCCGCCTGGGCTTCGGTGGCGCGCGCGTCATCACGACCTTCGCCACGGGCCTGGAGGTCATGGGCCGCAACATGAAGGTGAACTTCTGGGGCGACTTCGATTCAGGGGAGACCGACCTGCGGGAGATTCAGCGCGAGCTGGGCGACAGCTACGCCATCACGTCTCCGCGGCGGAGCCTCGCTGGTCTGGCCCCCGAAGAGCGGGCCTTTCGCAGCGGCGTGCGCTTCTGCGGTTTCCTGGCCCTGTTCCTCGGGCTCTACATCATCTTCAACACCATGTCGATGTCGTTGGTGGAGCGGGTGCGCTCCATCGGTCTGTTGCGCTCGCTGGGCCTGACCCGCGGGCGCCTGGGCGCGGTGTTCCTGGTCGAAGGTCTGGCCCTGGCCATGCTGGGCGCCGGGCTGTCTTTGGTGCTGGCAGATCAGATCGTCACGTTGATGGTCGAGCTCAAGATCACCACCTTGGGCCGGGGCAAACCCCTGGAGATCCTGGAGATCCCCTGGAATGAGATCGGCGCTGTGCTGCTGGCGGGCGTGGTCTTCTGCTTGCTGGGGGTGCTCTATCCGTTTGCTCGGGCGTCCAAGCTGTCGGTGATCGATGCCTTGCGCCGGGGTGTGATCGAGCTGTCCAACGACCCCTTCACCGGCGTGCGTCGCTCGGTCCTGGTGGGTCTGCTGGCGGTGGTGCCCATCGCCTGGATCGTGGGTTCGCCGTCTGGCGAATACCTGGCCGAGCCGCTCTATCACGCCGTGCTCATGGGCTTCGCTCTGGTGGGGGGCGCCTTCACCGTGCTGCTGCTGTTGCCAGCGGTGCCACAGGTCTTGGGCAGGATGCTCACCGCGCCCCTCAAGGGGCCGGCGGCCGTCCTGGCCCGGGCCACGCTCAAGGCCGCGCGGCACAGGGTCTTCGCCAGCGTGTCCGGGCTCATGCTCGTCTTCACCGCGATCTTCCTGATCGTCTCCGTGCTGGAGAGCTTGAAGGGCGAGACGAGGCACTTCGGCGAGCGGGCGCTGAACGATCGTCTGTACGTGAAGGTTTCGCCTGACGGCGCAGACAGGCTGCCCGCCCTGGCTGCGGTCGCGCCAGAGTTCGCCAGCCTGCTGCCCCTCAACGCCGAGGTCATGGGCAGCTTCCTGGTGCGCGGCGTCGACGTGCGCATGCTCGAGCACACCGCGCTGATCGACGACGAGGCCTTGGCCGGGGCGTTCTTGGCCAGCCCCTCGATCATCCTCTCCAGCCGTTGCGCCGACGACTTCGACAAGCACCCGGGGGACACGGTGCGCCTGGCCACGGCGTCAGCAGGCCTGGTCGACTTCACCGTGTTGGCGGTGAGCGACTCCGTGGGTTTCGCCCCCGATGACCGGGTCTTCGGTGTGGTCTCCAGCGACACCCTGCTCAACTACTGGTGCGAGGATGGCTATGGCCTGGGGGGCTGGTTCACAGGCTGGGCCGCCGACCTCGACGAGCAGCGCCTCGCTGAACTGCAGGTCCTGGCCGCGGCCCTGATCGGCGAGGAGGATCTGCTCGAGCTGACCCGAGGGCGTGATCTCACCGCAGGCTACGTGGCTGATCTCGATCGCAACTTCGCCATCTTCTACGCCATCTTGGCTCTGACGATCTTGCTTGCGGCCGTGGGCATCCTGAACGCCATGGTCATCGCGGTGATGGAGCGTCGCCGGGAGATCGGCCTGCTACGGGCCGTGGGGCTCACCGGCGGACAGGTGGCGGGCATGTTGGTGATCGAGTCCGGCGTGATGGGTGTGCTCGGCGGCGTGTTCGGCCTGTTGCTCGGCGTGCCCCTGGCCGTGGTCACCGCCGAGGCCCTCACCGAGGTGAGCCATCTCGACCTGGCCTACGAGATGTCACCCACGGCGGTGGCGGCCGTGCTCGGCGGCGCCATTCTGATCTCACTGCTGGCGGTGTTGGGGCCTGCCCTGCGGGCCAACCACCTGAAGCTCTCGCGAGTCATGCGCTACGAGTAGGGGGGAAGCCCCCCAGCGCTCATAGGTACTTTCGCAGCCAGGCCGTGATGTCGCGCCCCTCTCGCGACGTCACATCGCTCAAGGCTGGGTCCCGAGGACCGCGTTGGTCAGGGTGGCGCCGAAGGGGCTGGTGGCATCTTGGATAGCAGTTTGCCACCAGTGCTCCGTGCCCACGGGGAGGCCAGGGGGCCAGGGAGCGGTGAGCACGACCTGGCCCGCGGGGTCGGTGGTGAGCGCCACCTCGACAGCAATGGGGACGGTGTGCAGCAGCCCGCCCTTGAACGGCAGCGGTGTGCTGGCCAGAGAGGCGAAGAGCAGGGCGAAGGCGTTGGGTGCGCCGTCGGCGAGGTTCATGGTCACGGCCTGGCCCGCGAGCTGGGTGCCGCTGAAGGTCAGCGAGGGCCTGCCCAGGAAACCGTTCGTCCCACAGTCGAGCAGCTGCCAGGTCGGCGCTGTGCCCCCCGACTGGTTGTAGCTCACCGTGGCTGACACGCCGGTGTTGCCAGCGCCGTCGGTCACCTCGACCCGATAGGCGATGGCGCCGGTGAGGCCGCCGGGAATGACTGCGCGAAACTGCTGGCTGCCTTGGGCGAACATGCTCACGCACGTCTCGAGCCCTCCGTCGAGGGTGTAGATCAGCTGGGCGTCGTGGCGGGCGATGACGTAGTGGGCCGCGTTGTCGAGCACCTTGGCGTGGATGATCGTGTCGCTGCCATCGCTCTTGTTGTCCTGCACGGTCAGCGCGTCGATGGTCGGCGCATGGGTGTCGGGCACACCGAGGACGTTCTCCCAGTAGCGGTTCTGCTGGTTGAGGTCGTTGGCCAGCAGGATGTCCGGGTCACCGTCGCTGTCCAGGTCATGGCAGCTCGCGTCCAGGGTGGTGCCGCCGTTGTTGCTGCTGGGCACTTCGTTCCAAGGCGCCAGAGACCCGCCCGTTGTCACGCCTGAGCGATGAAAGAGCCCTTCACTCGCGGGCAATCCGTTGGCCTGGCCACTCTGCATGATGAAGTTGGTTCCAGAGAAGCCCGCCAGGAACGCGTCCAGATCGCCATCGCTGTCGTAGTCAAAGAAATCCACCTCGTTCTCGTCGACGTTGGGGTCGCCCTTGATGGCCGAATCGAGCTTCGTGAAGGTGAAGTCGCCGTTGTTCTGCAGGATGCGTTCGGTGAACGAGTTGTAGTTCACGAACCAGAGATCGAAGTCGCTGTCCCCGTCGAAGTCGCCGCACTCGACCTCGTAGCAGTTCGTGCTCGAAGAGGTCGCCCCCGTGTCGATGAAGGCCGTCTGGGTCATGTCGGTGAACGGAGCGCCCGGCCAGGATCCATTGACGAGGTTGTTGCGATAGACCCGACTCTGGCTGTCGCGGCTGCTGCCCACGAGGTCGATGTCAAAGTCGTCGTCGAGGTCGACCAGGTCGAAGTCGATGGTGTGCAGCTTGACGTCTGCCCCAGGTGCGGCCCATTCCCACAGCTCGTGAAAGGTGCCCAACCCATCGTTGAGGAAGATCAGGGTGGGGCGGGTGCCGTCGAGGTTGACACCGGGTGAAGCCAGAACCAGATCGAGATCGCCGTCGTCGTCCAGATCGGCGAAGTCAGCGTCCGTGCACTCGGGCCAGGTGAAGGGGCCGAAGCCGTCTTGCACGCCGACCTCCTGAGAGAGTGGGATGGAGACGAGGTTGCCCCAGAAGGCGGTTGTTCCATCTTCGTAGAAGCCGGGGCTTCCCTGCTGGCTCCCGCCCTGATTCAAGAGGGCCGAGTTGACCGGCCAGGAGGAGACGATCGAGGTTCCCCGACTGGTGCAGAACAGGTCCAGGTCGTAGTCCCCGTCGAAATCGGCGAACTCGATGTCGCGGCTGCGTTCCACGGGGCTACCGGCGAGGCGTGTTGTCGACTCATCCACGAAGGTGCCTGGTAGGCCGCCCTGAGCTCCACCGTTGTTCACAAACAGAGAGTCGGCCTGCGGCGCCCCATCCCCACCATTGGCCACGGCCACATCGAGATCGCCGTCGTTGTCGATGTCGCCGGCGTCGATGTTTTCGCTGCGCCCGGCGCCGAACGCCGCGGCGGCGGTGGGGAAGTTTCGGCCCGGTTGCAGGTCGGCGAGCTGTGCCGACAGAGAGCCGGTCAGCAGGGCAAGCAGCATCAGGGTACGCATGGTGGGCCTCCTCCTTGTGGCACCACGATACCCCGGGCCCAGCCATTGCGGGCCAGCACTTGCACGCGCCGAGGCACAGGGCACGGTGCAGTCGTCTCTCTCATCGCGGCCCGCTCAGGCCCGGCGGCGCCGCACGTGTCAGTGCCTGTCAGTGCCTGTCAGTGCGTGGCGCTCAGCGCCGGGTCTGAATCGAGCCAGTTGGCCAGCTGCCCGGCGTGCATGACCATGGTGTCGATGTCCGCCTCGGTGTTCTCGTACAGTCCCCGAAGACGGGCGTGGCGATCGAGCAGGAAGAAGTCAGCGGACTGGCTGCCGGCCTCACGGCGCAACCATGAGCGGCGGGCGCCGCCTTCATCGAGCAGGAACACGTTCACTGGCTTGCGGGCGACCTTCTCATCGAGGAGCTGGGTCAGCATGGCCGGGTCGCCGCCGTGACAGAGCACCACGAAGACCACCGTGGATCCCAGCCCGCGCAGGCGCTTGCGCAGCCTTCTGATGCCGGCAAACGTCGCCTCGGTCTGGGTGCCGCTGGCCAGGGGCAGCTCGGTGATGACCAGCAGGTGCCCGACCAGGTCAGAGAGGGAGACCTCAACGCCATCTTCACCGGGGAGGGTGAAGTCGAGGGCCGCTCCGTCCATGCCCGGCAGGGGCTCGGGGAGCGTGGCGTTCATGTTCTTGAAGAACGGAACGGTGAAGAGCGTGCCTACGAAGAGCAGCCAGAACCAGGGCTTGGCCACCAGTGGCAAGGGCCGGCGAGGCGCAGTGGGGGACGGCTCGGCCACTTGCTCAGACTCTCTTCAAGGGCTCGCGGCTCGCCGAGTCACCCCGCGCCATCAAGGCTCCGGGGTCTCTCAGCTGGGTGCGGGCAGGCTCAGGCTTCGCTCTCGGCGGCGAACAGACGCTTCATCCAGACCCAGGTACCGCCCACGATGATGTAGGGGATGACCAGGAAGGCCAGGATGTACGCCAGGGTGTCGGCGCCCTGGCTCAACGAGCAGTAGGGGCACGCGGCCGCGGCGGGGGAGAGGGCGGCCACGGCGATCAGGGCTGCCAGGCCGCGGTGGGCCATGCGCGCTTTTGCCATGGCTGCGACCTCAGGCGCCGACGTTGCGGTAGACCGACTCAAGCATGAGCAGGATCGCGAAGACGGCCATGTACACGGGCATCATGGCGATCCAGCTGATCCATTTCTTCTCGTACTTGAGGTGCATGAAGAACATGCCCACCAGGGCGACCTTGCTCAGGGCCAGGCCGCAGAGCAGCAGCATCTTGGTGGTGTGGTTCCACTCGGCAGAGTAGACCGTGGGTACGAAGACCTCGACGACGGTGAGCAGCCCGAGGGTCAGGAAGACGGTGACGTAGGTGCCGACATGGCTCTCTTCGTGTCCGTCATCAGCGGGCTGGGCCGGGCTGTTGTGATCGGGGGCGGACATGGTGATCTCAGAGCAGGTAGATGAAGGTGAAGACCAGGATCCAGACCAGGTCGACGAAGTGCCAGAACAGACCGACCAGTTCGACGGCGCTGTAGCTGATCCCACCCTGGGTGTACTTGCCCTTCATGGAGCCAGCCAGGATGCAGATCATGTAGATCACGCCGCTGAGCACGTGCAGGCCGTGAAAACCGGTGACCGCGTAGAAGGTGGAGCCGAACAGGTTGTTGATCGACTGCCCTTCCCAGCTGCTCTCGGCGAAGCCAATGCCCGCGTGGACCAGGTGGGTGTATTCGTAGGCCTGGATGCCCAGGAAGCCGATGCCACCCAGGATGGTGAGGCCCAGCCAGCGCACCAGGGCGCCCTGGTCGCGCCTCTTGGCTCCTTCGACCGCCATCACCATGGACAGCGAGCTGCAGATCAGCAGGAAGGTGGCGAAGGCGGTCAGGTTGATGCCCAGGATGTCCGTGGGCACGGGCCACTCGATCGCGCTGAAGCGCAGGATGCCGTAGGCCACCAGGAGACCGCCGAAGGACATGCCGTCCTGGGCGATGAACATCCACATGGCGACCTTGCCGCCGGTGGCTGAGCCGAAGTGTTCGTCCTCGGGGACGTTGTCGTGGGCCGAGTGTGCGGCCGCGACGTCTGCCGTGGTCATCGAAGGGATCCTCTAGAAAAGGAAGAAGCCGAGGAACATCATCACCCAGACCGCGTCCATGAAGTGCCAGAAGATGGCGGCGTTGGTGACGGTGCTGATGCGGTGTTGGCCATAGCGGCCGGTGCTGATGCCTACGGCCATCCAGACCAGGGACAGCAACGCGCAGGCCACGTGGGCCGCGTGAATCCAGGTCAGGCCGAAGAACAGCGATTCGTACATGCTGGCGCCGGGGGTGGCGCCGCGGTTGAGCAGGTCGTACCAGAGCCAGGTCTGCAATGCGCTGAAGACCAGGCCGAGCCCCAGGCCCAGGGCCCAGAGAGCCCCGAAGCCAGCCTGGCCCTGGCGGCCTCGGGCGACCGAGGCGTGCAGAGCCACACTGCTGGCCATGAGCACCACGGTGGCGGCCAGGGCCAGGGGGAACGAGGGCAGGTCGAGACCCGGGGGAGGCCAGGTGCCCGCCCGGTTGCGCAGGATCAGAAATGACAAGAACAGGGTGCCGAAGGCCATGGACCACGAGCCCACGAAGAAGACCATGCCCAGAGTCGCGTTGACTCGGGAGCGGGCATCCTCGCGGGGCAGTGATGTGGCCAGGGCGGTCATGTCAGGCCGGCATCTCTTCGGTCTGGCTGATCCAGTCGCGGTCCGGGCCCAGCTTGGGGTTGCTGAACTCATGGGGACCGGTGTGCACCACCGGGATCTCCTTGAAGTTGTAGTGCGGCACCGGCGTGGGCATGGACCAATCGAGCGTGCCCACCTCCCAGGGGTTGTCCCCTGCCTTCTCACCCCACCAACGACTCTTGATGAAGTTGTAGGCGAAGATCAGCTGGAAGGCGCCCAGCGCGAAGGCCGCGTGGGTCGCGATCTTGTTCAGGTGCTGCAGGTCGAGCAGGTACGCCGCCGAGGTGTGGTCGTAGTACCGCCGGGGCATGCCCGCGTAGCCCATCACGAACATGGTGCAGAACACGATGGTGATGAAGGTGATCGAGCCGAAGAAGTGAATCTTGCCCAGCCGCTCGCTCATCATCCGACCGAACATCTTGGGGAACCAGAAGTAGATCCCGGCGAACACACCGAAGAGGGCCGAGGCGGCCATGGTCAGGTGGAAGTGTCCCACCACGAAGTAGGTGTCGTGGAGGAAGATGTCCGTGGAGATCGTGGCCAGGTAGATGCCGGTGAGACCGCCGAGGCCGAAGACGAAGATCAGGCCCAGGCAGAACAGCATGGGCGTGGTCATCCGGATCGAACCCTTCCAGATGGTGTGCAGCCAGTTGAAGAACAGGATCTCACCGGGCACCGAGATGATCATGGTGAGCAGCATGAAGCTCTCGCCCAGCATGGCGCTCAGGCCGGTGGTGAACATGTGGTGGCCGTACACCAGGGCCGACATGATCGTCACTGCGCCCATGGCTGCCACGCTCACCCGATAGCCGAAGGCCGGCTTGCGGGAGAAGAACGAGAGCATGTCACAGCAGTAACCCCAGGCCGGCAGAATGAGGATGTAGACCTCCGGGTGACCGAAGATCCAGAAGAGGTGCTGATACAGGATCGGGTCACCGCCGCCGCCACCGGCCATGACCGTGGCCGGCGTGTAGAACTGGGTCCCGAAGACCCGGTCCATGATCAGCAGCAGCATGGCCGAGCCGATGACCGGGATGAACAGGACGTTCAGGGCAGAGGTGAACAGCAGGCCCCAGATGGTCAGGGGCAGGTCGGACCACTTCATGCCCGGCGCCCGCAGGCGGATGATCGTGGCCAGGTAGTTGATACCGCCCATGATCGAGCTGGCGCCGATGAGGAACACGGCCACGGCCCAGTAGGTCTCGCCCGTGCCCTGTGTGCCCACGGTGGTGGACAGGGTCGGGTAGCCGGTCCAGCCCGCCTCGCTGGCGCCGAGGGGCACCAGCAGCGAGTAGAAGCCCACGCAGCCGCCGACGAACAAGGTCCAGAAGGAGAGCGTGTTCAGCAGCGGGAAGATCATGTCCCGGGCGCCGATCATCAGCGGGATGCACCAGTTGCCGAACGCGCCGATCAGGATCGGGGTCAGGCCCAGGAAGATCATGATCGTCCCGTGCATGGTGAACAGCATGTTGTAGGTCGCTGGATCGAGCACGCCATCGGTGCGCGGAAACAGGATCTGTCCCAGGATCGGGAAGGCGTGACCCGGGTTGGCCAGCTGCCAGCGGATCATCATGGCCATCATGCCGCCGATGCCCAGCCAGATGAGACCGAACCAGAGGAACTGCTTCGCAATGACCTTGTGGTCGCCCGAGAAGACGTGCTTGCTTAGGAACGTCGTCGGCTCGGGATGAATGTGATCGCCGCTCATGACTTGTTCTTACTCCTGCCAAGCCCAGGCCCAGTGGGCCTCGGTGTCGTCTTCGTCGTAGACCGCCAGGGCGAGCGCCGCAGCGTCTTGCTCCCAGACGGTGAAGTCGTCCTGCTCGAGGACGTGAATCATGCCGTGCATCTGGTAGTGGGCGAAGCCGCACAGCTCGGCGCACAGGATGGCGAAATCGCCGGCGATGATCGGCTCGAACCAGCCCTCGTTGATGGCGCCCGGGTTGGCATCACGCTTGAAGCGCATGTCGGGCACGTACAGCGAGTGGATGACGTCCTTGCTGGTCATGTTGAACACGACCGGCCGGCCCTTGGGCAGGGTCAGCTCGTTGAGCGAGAGGATGTCATCGGCGGTATCGAACTCACCATCAGGGCCCGAGGCGCGGAAGTTCCAGGCCCACTGCTGGGCCAGGATCTCGACCTTGTAGGGCTTGGCCTCGGCTGCAGGGTCTTTGGGGATGGCCCAGTAGCCTTCGCGCAGATCGCCCATGGCCACGTAGAGCACCGAGGCGTCCAGCACGATGAAGACAATGATGGAGACCACCGCGGTGAAGCGCTTGTCGTGCAGGCTGCTGCCGTGGTCGAAGTTTGCCTTCTTGCCGGGCTTGGCCCGATCGCGGAAGACGGGCACCAGCAGCATGACCAGCACGATCAGGAAGCTCACGCCGATCAGCAGGGTGATCAGGCTGAACAGCTCATCGAAGCGGTGGCCATAGCTGGATGCGGGGGGCTTGAGGCCCCAGCGCTTGACCACCTCTTGGGCTTCTTGAGCCGCGGCGGTGACGCTGAGCAGCGCCGTCGTGATCGGCAAGGCCAGCCAGCGGCGGGCGCGAGTCGAGATCATCGTATGCAGACGATTCACGGTCAGGGGGGCTCCGGTCAGTTGCCAGAACGCAGGTGCGCCATGAAGGCGGCGCGCGCTGCGGGCTGGTCCTTGTAACGATCGACGAGGTCGCGGATGTAGTGGCCGATGGCCCAGATCTCCTCGTCGCTGATGCCGCCCTTCCATTGGGGCATGCCCGCGCCACCGATGCCTGCGGCGATGGTCAGTGCGACCTCTTCGACGTCGGCGCCAGAGCGCATGGTGTTGAAGGTGAAGTCAGGCGGCAGGATCTTCACCTTGTGGCCCATGACCTCGAAGACAGAAGAGGTCGTGGATTTGGGGTAGGTCAGGTCGCTGCGGTAGGCCGTGCCTGCATCCTTGCCAAGCATGGTGTTCATGTCGGCGGGGGTGACGTACCCCGGGTGGCAGTTGTAGCAGCCGATGCGGTGGTAGATCTTGCCACCCTCGGCGATGCCCGCGGCGCTGTCGTTGGCGTAGGGGTCGACGCCGATGTCGACCACTTCGGCGATCTCTGAGTACACGTCGCGCCAGCCTTCACCCTCGGGAGAGAGCGACTTGATGTACTGCAGGATCTCGTCAAGCTGGGTGTCGGAGACGTCCCAGGGCAGCATGGGCGTGCCGTCGAGGCCGCGCTTGACCAGGGCCGCCAGGGCCCTGTCGCTGGGCAGGTACTCGCCGATGACCTTGGTGAACTTGAAGGTGCTCTGCTCGAAGTTGCGCGGAGGCGGGCGCAGGAACTGGGCCGAGCGCCCGTAGCCGTTGCCGTCGAAGCCGTGACAGCTGGAGCAGTACTGAACGAAGTCCTGGCGGCCGCGGCTGAGCAGGTCGGCGGAGAGCAGCTTCCAGTAGGCGAATTCGTCTTCTTCTTCGTCGTAGCGGAACTCGTACTCGCCCTCACTGTCGACCCAGCCGGACTCGAAGTCGCCCTCGCCCACACCATCGACGGTGTATTCGCCGGCCTCGTCGCTCTCGGTGAAGCGGGTCTCACCGGCCGCGGCCTGGGCTGCGAACCAATCTTCGCCCCAGGTGCGGATCCAGGTGTCCTCGGTGATGAACAGGTCGTCGAGCTGGCCTGGCGCCCTGTCATGGGGCCCGACGAGTTCGGCGGGGCTTGAGTCGTGGCCAGAGGCCTCGTCGTCTTGGACGGGGGTGGCCTGCACAGACGTGCAGAGTCCCATCCAAAGCAGCGCTGACGAGGCCAGCAGGAAGGATGATCGGCTCATGGTCTCCTCGCATTGCAGCGGGTGGTGCGATCAGCTGTCGCACCACAATGGGACGCCCTTCTCACGATCGAAGAGCGACCTCTCGGCTCGGCTTGTGCCCACCTTGCGCGGGGAGTCTACGGGTCACCCGAGGATGTAACAAGACTGCTCGGGCGTCAGAGCCAAGGCTATAAAGCGACTAAAAGATCAGCTCATCGCTAATTTTGCCGAGGTGCTGTTCCGGGAGCAGGTCCAGGGCCCTGTGACGGGTGCCGTCGGGGCCGTCGACCCAGAGCACTCCGTCGCCGTCGGTGCGGAACCAGGGCTGCTCGACCGGGACCTTGCCGTGGCCGCCGGGGAGGTCGAGCAGATAGCGGGGCAGGGCGTGGCCGGGCACCGTCCCCCGCAGGGCGCGGAGCAGTCTCTGGCCCGTGGCCAGGCTGGTGCGCAGGTGAGAGGTGCCAGGGACCAGATCGGCCTGATGGAGGGCGTAGGGCCGAACGCGAGCGGCCAGCAGGCTCTCGATCAGGGCTCGCTGGCTGTGCTCGTCATCATTGATGCCTGCCAGCAGCACCGATTGGTTGAGCACGTCGACATTGGCGGCTCGCAGGCGCTGCACCCCGCGGCGAGCCAGGGCCGTGACCTCCCGGGCGTGATTGAAGTGGGTCATCACCATCACGGGTGTCTGCAGCTGGGACAGCCCGCGAGCCAGGTCTTCGCTGAGGCGGTAGGGGTTCACCACGGGCATGCGCGTGTGCAGCCGCAGCGAGGTGATGTGCTCCATGACGTCGAGGCGGTGCAGCAGCGCCAGCAACTTCTCGTCCGACAGGGTCAGCGGGTCGCCGCCTGTGAGGATGACCTCGTGCAGCTCAGGTTGTCCCTCGATCCAGCGCACGGCGGTGTCGAGGGCAGAGTTGTCCAGGGCGTAGGCGGCCTTGCCCACCAGGCGTTTGCGAAAGCAGTGCCGGCAGTGCACCGAGCACACAGGCGTGGGATGCAACAGGACCCGGTCGCGGTAGCGGCGCGTGATGCCCTCGACAACTCGCAGCCCCGGCAGCTCGTCGCCGATGGGGTCGTCCCGTTCTTCGGGCTGGCGCGTGCGCTCGGCGGGGGCGGGCACGGCCAGGGCCCAGATGGGGTCAGCGGTCGAGGCTGACCGGGCCAGATCGAGGTAGTAGGGCGTGGCCCGCATGGCGTAGAGCCGGGACGCCTCGCCGATGGCCTCGTGATCGAGGGCGCCCAGCTCGAAACGCCCGGGAAACAGGGCCTCGATGTCGCTCAGCGATCGGGCAGCGTGGGCGTGGTGCCAGCGCCAATCGTCGGGAAACGTCTCTGCGGGCGGCGGCATGATGGCGCCATGGTAGCGATCAGCGGGCGGCACCGTCTCCCTGTCCTACGGCGGGCCTGTCTGGCAGGGCTTCTGCGCAACGAGTCGGTCTTCCTTCGATTCTCCGGCGGCCCTGGTTCTGACCAGGGGGGCCGTTTCACTCGAACAGATCGGCCTCGCCTCAAGACGCGCGCGCAGCCCCCTGGTCAGAAACCGTGACGCACTCCGTGAAGAGGTCAGACTAGTCGTCCGGCTCTGCGGGGGAGAGGTGGATGGTGACGGGCTCGTTCCATTGCCAGCCGAAGGCTCCGGGGTGGGTGGGGATACCCAGGCGGCTCTCGCCTACCACCAGATCGCCGAAGATCCGGTTGGAGATGCCGAAGCGGGTGTCCTTTCGGTTGTTCCATTCGGGGGCGATCACGGCTCGTGAGTGCAGGTTGTTCTTGTCGTCATGCCACTGGTACTTGTGGGTGATGGTCTCGAGCCGCACGGTGGCTTCGCTGGGGTCGAGGGCGGCGTTGAGAAACATGCCCAGGCCCATGCTGGCCACGGGGAGGGCTACGAGCCAGGACAGGCAGAAGCCGAAGACGAGCCGCTCGGGAGCGCTGTGTCCGCCGAACAGACGGGTGGTGACACCCCAGGCCAGGGGGATGGCCAGGGCCGCGATCAAGAGGGTGGCGGGGACCATCTCGCCGCCGTTGATCAGGGGCCAGTTGATCTGGGCGATGGCCAGGCAGGCCACACCGACCACCGCCGTCGTGATCACGGCGACGAGGCTGAGCATGGAGGGCAGGTCGCGCCTGGGCGGCCTGGTGAAGTGACCGTTGGAGAAGGCTGCCGCTTTGAGGGCGATCAGCTCGGCCACCAGGGGCAGCAGCAGAGCGGCGGTCGGCTCCTTCCCACCCATGTGTTTACGAGCACCCTTGGCGCTCACGCCTTTGGGGTCGACAACCACGCGGCACAGGCCTCGGTCGAGAGGTGCGCGCACTGTTCGACGGTGCGCGGGCCGCAACATCAACATGCGAGCGGCGGCCAGGTCGCGGGTGACGACGCGCACGTCGTGGTCGAAGCGGGAGTCATCGCTGGACAGCCTGGTCCGGGCCACCACGGCGGCGAGTCGTCGATCGAGCCCGATGCGCTTGGTGAAGGTGATGGTGGCGGGCGGCCCGCCGAGGACGCGGCACTCGAAGCTCTGGCTGTTGTCGGAGGACCAGGTGAACGTGACGTCCTCACCGTCCTGCTTCCAGCTCACCGTGTGTCCGTTCGCTGTGCCGCCCAGTTCGTGGGCCAGCTCCACCAGCGCGGGGACAGGTTTCTTTGGCTTCTTGCTCTGAGGCTTCTCGCGGTCGGGTTTGTCGCCGCTGTTCACAGGAACATGCTCGGCGAGTTTGGAGATGAGCGCTGGGTGGATCATGACGGCTCCTCCTTGTCGGGGTTGGCACCACCCTTGCGGCGCTTCACTGCCTCGCGCAGCAAGAACTCGATGTGCCCGTTGAGGCTGCGCAGGTCGTGGTTTGCCCACCCTCGCAGCTCGTCCATGAGGTCGGGTGACAAGCGCAGCAGGAAGGGCTTGCGAGCCGGTTTCCCGGAGCTCTTCTTGCGCTTCTGCGTGGGCTTCTCGTCCTTTGCCATCAGCTCGCTCGACGGGCGCAGTGTCGGGCGCGGCACCGCCGGGGATGCCGCGCCCTGGTCGTCATCAGTTGTACAGGCCGCCCGTGTTGATCACGGGTTGGGGCGTGTTGTTGCCGCACAGGACCACCAGCAGATTGCCCACGAGGGTGGCCCGCCGTTCGCCGTCGAGCTCGACCACGTCGCGCTCACTCAGCTGACCGAGCGCGTCGTCGACCATGTCCACCGCACCTTCGACGATCTTCTTTCGGGCGGCGATGATGGCGCTGGCCTGTTGCCGCTGCAGCATGGCGCTGGCGATCTCGGGTGCGTAGGCCAGGTGACTGATGCGCGCTTCGATCACAGCGATGCCCGCGCGAGACAAACGGTCTTGCAGCTCGCTCTGCAACTCACCAGCCATCTCGCCCGTGTCGCCCCGCAGCGAGGGCGTGTCCACGTCGGAGACCTGATCGTCGTAGGGGTGGCTCTTGGCCAGATGACGAATGGCCGTCTCGATCTGCACGTCGACGTACTGAAAGTAGTCTTCGACGTCGAAGCTGGCCTGGGCCGTGTCGTGCACTTGCCAGACCACCACCGCGCCGATCTCGATGGGGTTGCCCACCAGGTCGTTGACCTTGATGGTCTCGCTCGACAGGTTGTGCGCCTTGAGCGAGAGAGCCGACTTGGTCATGAACGGGTTGACCCAGTAGAAGCCCTCGTCGCGCACCGTGCCTTTGTAGCGGCCGAAGAACACGAGCACTCGGGACATGTTCGGGTTGACGATGAAGAACCCGAAGAAGCTGATGAAGCTGCCGATGAGGGTCAGGCCCACGATGACGAAGAAGTGCCAGGGCGGTCCTTCGTTGCCGACCAGGCCTGAGACGATGTTCACTATGTAGAAGATCACGGCGGTCCAGAGGGCAGGCAGGCCCAACAGGACGGGCCAGCCAGAGGAGGCGTTGTAGGTACGTTCGGTAGACGCTGTGCGGGCAGTCATGGTCGGGCTCCTGAGGACTCGGTTGGTATCAAAGTGATATCACATTGATATTGAGCCGTGGGGGCTTTCTCCTTGCGGCCCCGGGCTCGATAGCCGAAACCGTTGCGAGGCCCCGTTTTCGGCCTCCAATCCCCACTGTGGCGAAAGGAGGGCAGTGTGGGCTGGGGCCCGATGCGCCCCTCGGAGGCAGCCATGAACCCCGCCGATCGCCCACTGCCCGGCCCAGGTGCACCCCACCCGGGTCGTTTCCTGGCCTCGCGCGTGGGCTTGTTCCTGTCGGTGCTGGTGCTCGCCTTGCTCTTGATCGAGGGGGGAGTGTCGTTGTCCTCGGGCCGCTCGTTGTTCCGTCCCCGGCCCCAGGCGTCGCCCGCAGGCCGGTCGGTGAGACTGGGCACGGATGCCGAACGGCAGAGCGCAGCCCTTGCTGGGGCCGGGAGGTTGCGCGGTCACGCCGACCCGCTGGTGGGTGTCATGCTGCGAGCGGGGGAGGATCAACTCACGTTGAACGCCACGGCGTCCATCGCACCGAATGGTGTCCGTGGTCGACCCGCGCCTCTGCCTGCAGAGGTGGCTCAGCACATCGTCATCCTGGGCGACTCGGTGGCCTTCGGTCAGGGCGTGAACGATGACGAGACCCTGGCCCATCAGCTGGAGTTGCTCCTGGCCCAGGTGCGGGGCCCGGACGTCCTGCCCATCGTCGCCACCACCGTTGCTGTCCCCGGCTGGAATCACCGCAACTCCGCACACTTCTTGATCGATCACCTGGGCTCGCTCGACCCTGACATCGTCGTGTTCCTGCCCGTGGCCAACGACCTGACCGACACGTTCGGCGTCACCGAGGGCGGCCACCGGGCGCTGCTCCCCGACCCCGCCGAGCCCGACCCTTGGCTGTCGGTCCACGACGAGCCCCTGCTGGCCTACATCGATCACTCGGTGGCGGCTGCGCAGGCGCGCGGCGTGACCCTCGACCTCGGTGACGATGCCGCCGGTCCCCACGCGTTGAACGCCGACCTGAGCGCCGAGAGCCAGCGCCGGTATGATGACGCGGCAGGGTCGATCGCCTTGCTCAGCAGCATTCTCAAGCGGGTCGACGCTCGGTTGCTGCTGGCCTATCCCGAAGAGAACGACTACGGCTGGACCCTGCGCGCGCGCCTTCTCGATGCAGCGATCGACGTGCCGTCGGTGGCGCTGTACACGTCCATCCCACACGCTTATCGCCTGGTGGGCGATCCCCATCCCAACGCCGCGGGCCTGTCGTTCATGGCCCGTTGGGTCGCCGAGGACCTGTTGCAGAGGGGCTGGATCGACGAGGGCGCTGCCCGACCCTTGCCGCCCATACCCTCTGGCACGGAGCATCATCACGCCAGAGAACTCGAGCCAGCCCAGGTGCGAGAACGGGCAGCCCAGTCGGCGACGGCTGCGCGGGGCGCGCTGCAAGCGGCCATTGATCTGGGACAGGGCCGTGGCCTGCACCAGATTTACGGCGGCCTCAACCCGGACGGTTCGTTGTCATCAGCTTTCGCCGCCGTGCTGGCGCCAGGAGAGACGGTGGGGGTGGCTCTGGCTCCCCTCGCGGGCCTCTCCCAGCTCTACCCGCTGCAGGTGGCCGTATCCCTCGATGGCGCCGTGGTGGGAGAGCTCACCGTGCCAGCGGCGGGCCAGGGTCGAGCGGTGTTCCGCAGGCCAGCGGGAGTGGACGCCAGATTGCCTGTGGAGGTCAAACTGTCCCCCGAGATGTGGGGTGTCACCCAGGCCTTTGGCCGCAGTCAGGTGGCCAGCTGCCGCCTGTTGGCCCTCGCCTCGTCGCAGTGACGGCGGTCTCTGGCTGCACGCTCCTGGCGGCGACGTGCCACCACCTCGCGCTCGTCTGCAATCAGCCCGTTGTGTCGCTGTCTAGCCCTCGTCGAGCAGCAAGGGCAGCAGGTGCAACCAGCTCAGCAAGTAGCCCAGGCCGATGGTGCTGCGGCGGCTCAGTCCGGTGATGTATTTCTCGGGTAGCTGGTATTGCTCGGCGATGTGTTTGGGCATGCCGAAGAGGTAGCCGTACTCACGGGCGAGGGTGCTCTCGGTGACGTGGCGCAGCGTCCCCAGTCGTGCCAAGATGAGTTCTCGCTCGGCGTCCGTGCCCACGCTGTAGGCCCACACCTGGGCTTCGATGCCTTGCATGGGCGGGCCGCCGAAGATGTCGCCCACGTCGCCGTCCCACTGATCGAGGGGACGGTCGCGGCAGTCGCCCTGGTAGGTGCCCTTGTAGCAGATGCAGACCATCTCCCAGTGGCGGAAGAAGCTCTCGGTGAACTGGCTGTTGGTGAGCTGACGGCCCTTGTAGTCGTTGGCGGCGAGCTCTTGCAGGACGTCCCGGTAGAGGGGCAGCGCCGCGCCGGGGGCGCCGGAGTCTGCAGGCAACTGATAGAGATCGTGCAGGCCCTTGAAGGCTCGGGGCGAGTCACCGGCGCAGGCCGTGCCCAGGCGAATGGCCTGTATCCATAGGGTTTCCCCCAGGTCTGTCGCAGAGCGGTCGAGTCGATGATCGGTGGCGATGGTGATCAGCTCGAGCGCTCGGGGCACGGCGTCACCGCCGAAGCGGGACACCTCGAGCAGGTCCTCCATCAGGTAGCCGTAGTGATCGTCGGTGTCGTTCTCCAGGTCGTAACGGCTGGCGTCCCAGTCGCGGTGGTACCGGGACATGGCCCGGTTGACGCCGTTCAGATCTTGCACCCGCGGCTGAAGACCGTGGGCCCACATGACCGCAGCGGGCGACTTGAACAGGTGGTACCAGAAGGTGCGCTTCTTGATGATCGCCCAGGCGGTGTTGAACTGTCGCGGCACGTCGATCACACCCTGGGGCGTGATGCGGTTGGGCATGTGCCCGAACCAGTTGGGGTAGGTGCCCTCGAACACGCCGGTGTTGCGGTTGAGCTTGGCGTCGTTGAAGACCGTGTCGGGCAGATCGTGCTTCAGGGCCAGGCGCAGCAGCGCGTCGGCGGTGGTGCGGATGCGGGCGCGGGTCGCAGCGGCCAAGGCCTGGTCGTTGAGCAGCCCCTGGGCCCTGGTCAAGAACTCGACGTAGGCGCCTACGGTGACCACCGCGTCGAGGGCTGGTTTGCCGCTGGAGAGATCGACCAGCTGGGGCAGGCCCGTGTCCGGGTGGAAGTGACGCTCGACCAAGGTGGCCACGATGCGTTCGAGGGCCGGCGTCCAGGCGGCGATCTCGTCGTCCCAGCCCGCGTCGCGAGAAATCTCCAGCCAGGTCAGCAGCACGGTATGGATGGAGTGATAGCCCGCCTGGGTCGTGGCCACCCTGTTCTCGCCGGTCTCCACGTCGAAGGCCCTGAACAGGCTGTAGCCCGTGACCGGGTCGACCAGGCCCAGGCCCCCGTCCTCGGCGGAGAGGAACCAGCGCCCGAGCACCTTGTGCGCCTGTGCCTTGATCTCCCGGGCCAGGGTCTGGGCGGACACTGACGGCATGACGATGGTGGCGCTCACGTCGTCCACGTCGACCGCGATCTCTCCCCCGACTGGGAGCCCGACCTCGCCGTCGCTCGCGTGGCAGCTGAGCCACAGGTTCAGCCGGGGCGTGGGGCGGCGGCCATGCTCAGCGGTGAACAGCTCACCCAGGGCCAGCTCGTGGGACTGCCAGCCGGGACCTTCGGGGGCGGGGAGGGTCACGGTGGTGCGCAGGCCCGGGCCGTCTTCGAGGGTCACGTCGAGGCTGGCTCCGCCTCGGCTGCGAAAGCTCAGCGACACCGTGGCCTGCTCGGTCCAGCGAGGGTCGGCCACGATCTTCTGCAGCACGGGCTCATTGGCTGCGGTAAGCCGCAAGAAGCGCTGCCCCTCGGCGGCGGGGCGCTCGCCGGGCTCGCCGTCGCTGACGATCAGGTCGCCGGGATCGCCGGGCTTGTAGACGAAGGCGCCCTTCCAGTAGGCCCCGTACTTCGGCGGATCGGTTGTGCCATCGCAGATCCATTCGAAGCCCCCGTTCAGCAGGCCTTCGACGGTCAGGGTCTCCGACGGCGCTGCGGGCGGTGTGCTGCCGTCGGGTTTCGTTGCTGGTGCGTACGAGGCGCCCGCGCTGATCCCTTGCGCCGCCGTTTCTGGGCCGGAAGCCGTGGGGGCGGGGGAGCCGGACGCAGCTGACGCCGGGGCGCCTGGCGTCGGCACTGGGCTGGCCCCCGTGGTGCTCACATCGTCGCTGGGCCCGCAACCGAGCAGGCAGATCAAGGCGAGGGCCGCGAGGGGTACTGGGCGGGCGGTCACGAGAGGTGCTCGATCTGGCGGGGTGGTGGGGGCGAGTGTGGCGTGGCCCAGGGCGCTGAGGTCTGGGCGCACACGATAGCAGCCTGCCCTGCAGGATGGTTGCGCCCCGGACGTGGACCCGGGCCCGGCCGCCTGTAGAATCGCCGACGTGAAAGCCTACCTCGATCTCGTCCGCCACGTGCTGGAGCACGGTGAGCGCAAGTCCAGCCGCACGGGCGTGGACACCCTGTCGTGCTTCTCGGCCCATTACCAGGTCGACCTGGCCCAGGGTTTCCCCCTGCTGACCACCAAGAAGATGCTCTGGTCTTCGGTCTTGCGCGAGCTGCTCTGGTACCTGTCCGGCGACGACCACATCCGCAATCTGCGCGAGCACACCAAGATCTGGGATGCCTGGGCGGACGACGACGGCAACCTCGACACGGCCTACGGTCACTACTGGCGCCACTTCCCCAGCGCCAGCCGCGATGAGCGGGGTCAATGGCGGGTGAAAGAGATCGACCAGATCGGCAACGTGCTGAACTGTCTGCGCAACGATCCGAACAGCCGGCGCATGGTGGTCACCGCCTGGGAGCCGGGCAACGCCTGGGGCAGCAAGTTGCCCCCCTGCCACTACACCTACGCGTTTCATGTGCAGGGCGGCAAGCTCAACTGCCACCTCACCCAGCGTTCGGGCGACGTGGCTCTGGGCATCCCCTTCAATCTGGCGGCCTACGCGACCTTGACCCAGATGCTGGCTCAAGAGGTGGGGCTCGGGCTGGGCTGCTTCTCACACACCATCGTCGACGCGCACATCTACTGCGCCAAGGCCGACGGGTCCATGAGCGAGTACTGCCACATCGAGGGCATGAAGAAGCAGCTGCTGCGAGAGCCCACGGCCTTGCCCAAGCTGCACATCGCTGACGTGCCCTTCGAAGAGCTGACCTTCGAAGACTTCCGCCTCGAAGGCTACGTGCACCAGCCGGCGATCCGCTTCGCGGTGGCGGTGTGAGCGAGAGCGGTACGACGAGTGGCGGCGAGGCCGCGCACTTTCGCACCGGTCTGATCGTGGCCATGACGCCCGAACGGCTCATCGGCCGGGACGGTGATCTGCCCTGGCACTACTCCGAAGACCTGAAGCACTTCAAGCGCAGCACTCTCGGCCACGCGCTGATCATGGGGCGCCGCTGCTACGAGTCGATCGGTCGGCCCTTGCCGCGGCGGACGAACATCGTGGTCTCGGCGAGCCAGGCAGCTGGTGCCGGGCCTGACGGTTCGCTCCGCGAGGGCGTGCACTGGTTCGGCAGTCTGTCCGCAGCCACCGCGTTCGCTGCACGCTCTGCAGACGTCAGCTGGTTCGCGGGGGGCGCGGTGTTGTATCGGGACGTGCTGGCAACCCTTGATGGCGGGGCGCCTGACGAGAGGGCTCTCGACGACGGGGTACCTGGCGCGGGGCTGACTGGCGTGCTCGAGGTGCAGGGTGACGGGACGACTCGCTCGAGCACAGGAGCAACCGGGACCGCGGCGCCGCCCGAGCGGCTGGAGGTCACCTGGGTGCCGTCGGTCGAGCTGGCCGAGGGCGACGTGCTCTTCCCATACGATCGCGCATGGATCGAATCGCACTACGCTGTGGTGGCCGAGCGAGAGGGCGAGACTCCGGGCCTGACCTTCGTGAGCTACGAGATCCGTTGACCGTCGTGCGCGACGACCACCGGCGCTTGAGCTGGTCCGCGCCAGCCATGCGCTGGTTGGCGGTGCTGATCATGATGGGCGTGGTGTTCTGGATCGCAGGGCGCTTGAGCCTCCCCGATCGGCGTGTCCCCGGCAGCACGCCCGCTGATCTGGGTGTGCCGTTCGAGGCATTGCAGCTGGTCACCAGCGATGGCCTGAGTCTGGCGGCTTGGGTTGTCGAGCCGGCCGGCCCCGTGACGGCTGCCGTGCTCGTGTTTCACGGCAAGGACGGTTGTCGCTCACCGGCACGCTTGGCCTTGCTGGCAAAGGCGGGACTGGCCGGGCTGTCCATCGACCATCGGGCCCACGGCGAGAGCGACGGTGTGCGCACGAGCTTCGGCTGGTTCGAGCGACACGACGTGGCCGCTGCGGTGGACGAGGCCCGCCGTCGTTGGGGCGACGTGCCCCTGGTGGGCTGGGGCACATCCCAAGGCGCGGCGGCCCTGGTCTTCGCCATCGACCCGCAAGACGGCGTGCTGCCCCCGGACACCTTCGCTGGCCTGCTGCTCGAGAGCCTCTACGTCGACATGGACACGGCCTTCAGGCAGCGGGTCGAGATGACCCTGGGCAGCTGGGCCGGGTTCTGGTCAGGCAGCATGATGGCCCTGGCCGCGTGGCGCAGCGGACTCACCGGCCTGGAGCTGTCACCCCGAGCCGCGCTGACCCGGCTGGCCGCAGCGGGTCTGTCGCCAGAGACCGTGTTGCTGGCCAGCGGCGCCGAGGACCGCCACGCCACCCCCGCAGAACTGCAGCAGTTGGCCGATGTGCTACCGGGCTGTGCGGTCGAGTTGTTGGACGGCCTGGGCCACGTGGACCTGCTGTCTCACGGCACGGCTCGTTGGCGAAAGAGCGTCGTGGCCTTTCTGCATGGGCTTGGGAAAAGGGAGGGGGTGTAGCTCTGCGGGCCCAGCTGGGCGGTCACCACCTCAGTTGAAGATGTCCATCAAAGACTGATCCACTTGATCAGCCAAAGCTGACCCACCCCGAGCGAGTTTCGATCCGCGCCCCGCGTGGGGGTCGACGCGCCAGGCGCGACGTGGGGGTGAGGTCCTCGAAGTTTCAATCCGCGCCCCCGCGTGGGGGGCGACTTGCGAGGCAGGGGTGGTGCCGAGAAGAAAGAGAGTTTCAATCCGCGCCCCCGCGTGGGGGGCGACAGGTGCGGTACCAGCTTCGACCTTGATCGTTCACGTTTCAATCCGCGCCCCCGCGTGGGGGGCGACGAGTACGTCGTACGGGAGATTCACCGGATGACCATGTTTCAATCCGCGCCCCCGCGTGGGGGGCGACTCACGCCAGTCACCCATCGGATGACTGCGGCAGTGTTTCAATCCGCGCCCCCGCGTGGGGGGCGACCCTCACCATGCCCCGTCTGCTCCAGCCGCACAGGTTTCAATCCGCGCCCCCGCGTGGGGGGCGACATGGGTAGATCTCGCCCTGGACGCCTTGAATGATGTTTCAATCCGCGCCCCCGCGTGGGGGGCGACTGCGCCGCTGGAGCTGAGGTGAGTGCATGGCGGGTTTCAATCCGCGCCCCCGCGTGGGGGGCGACGTCAGCACATGGCTGGGGCACTTTGCTTGGTACAGTTTCAATCCGCGCCCCCGCGTGGGGGGCGACTCCGCTGGCTGACCTAACGTCTGCTCTGTCATCTGTTTCAATCCGCGCCCCCGCGTGGGGGGCGACTGGTGTCGCGCTCGATACCAGCGACACTAGCAAGGTTTCAATCCGCGCCCCCGCGTGGGGGGCGACGCGTTGTGTAGCGCCATGTCGCGCCGCCCATGGAGTTTCAATCCGCGCCCCCGCGTGGGGGGCGACGAGGTGATGACGACTTCGCCCTCAACAGGCCACCGGTTTCAATCCGCGCCCCCGCGTGGGGGGCGACGGTCACAAGACA
>Ga0209992_10000785_pt1 | contig 39310 bp, 35 predicted proteins | sample 2SBtaG_2_FD_182564 | JGI IMG/M metagenome (GOLD analysis project Ga0209992, IMG submission 182564) | Deep subsurface microbial communities from Kolumbo volcano to uncover new lineages of life (NeLLi) - 2SBTROV12_ACTIVE470 metaG (SPAdes)... | ecosystem: Environmental > Aquatic > Marine >...
TTTTCACTCATCACGAAGCCCAAAATATCTGACTTGCCCATGGTGACGTTACCAACGTGTGGATTGAACACAAAATCATCGTGGATGATCATTTCAAGTGTTTCGATATCTCCCATATCCAGGGCTCCATTGTATGCTTCTATGATTGACATGAATCAATCTAATGGCGCTCCCTGTTTAACTCAATCGGTAGCACCTAGGTAAGGTCAAGGTTGTAGTGAAGTCCAACATTCACTTTTCTAGCCAAAGAAGCAGCCATTATCATCTGCGCTAATTGCACCATATTTCTCAACTCAACAATTTCCCTTGAAGGCAGACAGCGCCGCCAAATGCGTTCAACTTCTTCATTGAGTAAGGCCAATCTTCTCTGTGCTCTTTTCATTCTCCAGTTACTCTTCACTAGTCCCACATCATCACTCATTGTGGAGCGTAGTTGTGCTCGGTCATGCACCAAAGGCGCGTGTTCCTCTAAGTCTGCAAGTCCATCAGCCCGCCATTCGGGTAGGCCGGTTTTTTCTTGTCCCGCGGTCTCTAACCACTCAAGCACCCTAACCCCTGCCCGGTGAGAGAATACCACAGCCTCAAGCAATGAGTTACTGGCCAGTCGGTTCGCCCCGTGAAGTCCGGTGCAAGCAGTTTCACCAATGGCAAATAATCCGTCAACTAATCTGTCACTTTTCGTACTAAATGTTGGGTCATCTGAGTCGAGGTCGCGTTGCCAAACTTCCCCCCACTCATTAACCGCCAATCCCCCTACAATGTAGTGTGCGGCTGGTGCCACGGGGATTGCATCAATGCCTATTTTTAAGCCGTTTTTGAGCATTTTATTGGCTATATTCGGGAATCTTGATGCAAGATGTTCAGCATCTAAATGCTCTGTCACTAACAATACATGATGGCGGCCACTGCGTTTCAATTCAGTATCAATAGCCCTCGCGACAATGTCGCGGGTTGCAAGACTTCCTCTAGCATCAGTTTGGCGCATGAATGAGAAATCGTTTGGGTCAGCCGAAGAGTCGGTTTGTTTTGCTTGATGCCAGTTTTCAAGATCTTCTGCAGTCATCAAGACTGCGCCATCACCTCTGACTGCCTCCGAAATTAGAAATGGGTTTGAATCACCCTTGCTGTAGGCTGTTGGATGAAATTGCGCGAATTCAAGGTCGCCAACAGCAGCCCCGGCTCTAACAGCCATCGAGATTCCATCACCGGTTGCAACCGATGGATTTGTGGTGTGTCGCCATAATTGTCCAGCACCACCAGTAGCAATTAGAACAGCGCGGCTTGGCAAAGTGAAAACAGAGCCATCAGAATTGAGACACCAAAGACCTGCGATTTTTCTTTCATTAGAATCACGGTCATCTAAAATGAGGTCAAGAGCGAGGCAATCTTCGTAGATTGTAATCCTCTCCTCCGTGCGACAGGAAGCAATCAGTGCACGCTCGATTTCAGCCCCTGTCGCATCTTTTGTGTGTAGAATCCGACGTTCTTTGTGCCCGCCTTCCATGGCTAAATCGTAAGCACCGCTCTCTTCTTTGTCAAAATTCACGCCCTCATTAATCAAATCTTGAATTCTCGCGGCGGCCTCTTGTACAACCATACGAACAATTTTCTCGTCCCCTATTCCTCCCCCTGCCTCAAGGGTGTCAAGGATGTGTGCCTCTACTGCTTCTGAGTCATTAGTGTCAAGAACTCCTGCAATACCTCCCTGGGCTCGATTAGTTGAGGAGTCTGAAAGACGTTGTTTAGTTACTAATGCAACGTTTTGTCCAGCCCGCGCACAACGGGTTGCGACGAACAGTCCAGCAATCCCTGAGCCGACTATGGTTACATCTACCATACTGGGGTCTCCGGGCCATCGCCTCATACTCATATGAATTGAAGATTACTCTTCGGGATTTTAAATTCTGGTGCAGGAGGGTAATGTTTTCCTATCCATATTACACAACTACTAACAATCTCCGGCGGCTCCTTATCAATTGTGGCAAAGGCGAAGCCGTTGATACTCGCTATAGTAGGAGTCCTTCTACTGTCTTTTGTGGTTTACAATGTGGAAGTTGGATTATACTACTTCCAGTATCCTGACCAATTAGTTCACTACAAAATGGAAATCATTGAAATTATATCTGGTAATTGTGATAGAAATACAATAAATGCAGATTTGGCGGACCATCAGAGCAATCAATGTCTATCCCCCTTAGGGACTTATTATGCAATTGATGTGATAATTGCAGCAATAGGATTTGTCTTTTCAATTTCAGCACCGATTGCTGCATTGAAGCAATCTGGCAAATTAAAAGCTTCAAGAGGTTGGTCAAAAAACTTGGCTCGACTTCGCTTGGTATTCGGTATTAGTTTGGTGACAATTGCAGTTTCTGATGCGCTGGGGTTGCTAACAACAGAGGGACAACCTCTTGATTGGGCACTGGTTCTTGGGATACCGATGCCTGCGTTCATAGTTGAAGTCTCACTCCTGATTTTGGGGGTCATGGTCATCAAAAAGGCTGTACGCACGCTCAAGTCAAAACCGAAATCAGAATATGCCGAGCCTTGGCAAATGGCTGGTGCTGGTGGCTTCCGTGGTTCACTCGAAAAGAAAGATAAGAAATCCAAAAAAGGTGGAGTTATGACTGTTGGTGACCTTCGTTCTGCCTTGTCACTAGATCAGTATGAGGATATATTCCAACTTGGCACTAGTTCAGGTGAGGAAATGTCAGTTGGACGCATGTGTCATTACTGTAATGGCCAGGGCTGTACACAATGTGAATTCAAGGGAGAATTCGCGTAAGACGGTTAGATATTCCCAAAAAGGTTCAATTTTTTCTCATATAGAGATTAATTCTTGATATTTAATTTCACAGAAAACCGTTCTCTTCTGCTTTTTTGAGACTTATTGATAGAATCTATGAAACGCTTGACGGCTCTTAAGTCGGGGTCTTGAAACCGCTCTCTCGCGCGTGACTGACCACTATCATTTATAGTCCCTTGAAATCCCCCGAAGAAATCGTAGTCGCTTTTCGCGACCAAAAAGCAGGGGATGGGTAACTTGCATCTAAAAGCAATCGAAATGGAGAATTTTAAATCATTCAAAGGAGAGGTCGTAATACCGTTTGAAGTCGGTTTTACAGGGATAACTGGGCCGAATGGTTCTGGCAAGTCAAATTGTGGAGATGCACTACAGTTTGTGTTAGGGGCTAAGAGTTCGAAAAGCCTCCGCGCTGAAAATGTAGGTCAATTGATATTCAATGGTGGTAACCACGGGAAAGCCGCAAAAAATTGCAAAGTCACACTAGTTTTTGATAATCCAAAAGATGCCTCCGGTACTCGAAGATTGAAGGTTGACACAGACGAGGTTCTACTCACAAGAACTGTCAGATTAGGTCGTAAAGGCAATTCAAACTCTGCTTATTACCTAAATGAAAGGCCCTCTACTGCAACTGAATTCCGCCGTCTTTTGACAGGCGCAGGTGCTAGAGGAGACGGCTATAATATCGTCCTTCAAGGAGACGTCACTCACCTAGCAACAATGACTGACCGTGCTCGACGCAAGGTTTTGGAAGATGTTGCAGGTGTAACATCCTATGACGATGAAATTCGTAAGGCGAATCGCCAGCGTGACAAAGTCGAGCAGTATCTTGAGCAGATTACTCTGCTAGAGGATGAAATCAATAAGCGAATCAAAACGCTGGCGAAAGAACGCGAGCAGGCGATGAAATATCGCGAATTGCAGGAAACCCTGGAGACTGCTCGCCGGACTTTGATGCATTCTCGTCATCGAAGCCGAATAGAAGAAATTGAATTGGTAACCGATGAAAGAGGTAACTACATTGTTCGGCTGAGTGAAATCGGCGAGGAAATCGAAGCCGATAACAAGCAAGAATTGGCAATTGAAGACGAATTGGCAGAAATTCAGCGGCAATTGAATGAGGTGTTGGGCGATGATGGTAAGAAATTGGGCGACCAACAACGCCGACTAGAAGTCGAAGTTGAAACCAGAAAAGACCGAATTTCAGGCTTGAAAGAGGACATTTCAGATGCAAGCGATGAGCAAGAAGTTCTGCAAGCAGAACAGACTGAAGCCGAACAAGCATTAGTATCTCATGAAGAATCTCTTGATTCAGCAAGAGAAACCCTCAAGAAAGCAGAAGAGGATCTTCGAGGAGCTGCAGAGGCAGAAGAAAACGCACGCTCCGCTCTTGATTCAGGTGACAAAGTTGTCCACGAACTCAATCGTGCATTTGGGAAGGCAACTGAAGAAGTTGAAAAGACTCAAGAAGTTGCCAATAAAGCAATTCTAAAAGTTGGTGCTGAAAGCCAAAATGTAGAATTTTTGCACCAACAACTCGCTGACCTTGAAACAGCCCTTGATGAGGCGAGGTTGAATCGTGACGATTTATTACTCCAAGGTGAAGAACTTGATTCCAATGCACCTGAACAAGACCGCACAAAATTGGCTCAAGAGTTGGCAAGAATCCAACGCCAAGAACGAGGCTTACTAGATGATGTACAGAGGTCAGAGGACCAATTACGTGATGCAGAAATGGCCTTGGTTAGGGCTCGAGGTGAACTAGAGACCCGAAGTGGCAGCACTACTGGTATGGCTCGCGCAGTGAAGTCTGTACTAAATCTCAGAGATTCTGGTGAGGTTAGAGGAATACTTGGCTCAATGTCTGAACTTTGTGCACCCAAAGATTCGCGCGATGAAGAAGCCCTTGCTTATGCGATGGGTGGAGGCATGAACAGTATCGTAGTCCGTGACGATGAAACCGCTGCACAGTGTATCTCATGGCTACGTAAGAACAAGGCAGGGAGAGCAACTTTCCTACCGTTGAACCGTTTGCAATCTCGTCGCCCTGGCGGGCGTTCCGTGATGGTTTCACGACAACCCGGTGTAGTAGGATTCGCTTCTGACTTGTTGGAATATGATAATTCAATTGAACTTGCAGTCATCAATGTTGTACGAGACACTCTAATTGTCGAGTCAATGGATGTTGCTCGCCGCCACATGGGTGGAGTTAGAATGGTAACTAGGACCGGTTCAGTTGTCGAAGGAAGCGGTGCAATGGTTGGCGGCTCCTCAAGAGCAAACCGGCCCCAGTTTGGCGGCAAGATGGCAGGAAGTTCTGTGGTTGAGAAGGCCGAAGAAGATGTTGAACGCCTTAGCCTAGTCGCTGAAACTGGGCGAGCGGCATTGGCAGAATTACGCCAAAGCGAGCATCAACTCCGACAACGAATTACCAATCTTGCTAATGATGACCACGCATTTGAAGCGAGGGCATGGAAAGAAGATTTAGCCCGTGCTGAAACATCATTCAAAGATTCAGAAAGCAAAGTAAAAGTTGCACTAAAGAATTTAGAACAAGCAACTGCAAAGCAGAATAAGGCTGAAAATGCGTCTGAATTAGCCAATAATGCTCATCAAGATGCAATCCAAGCAAAGACCGATGCTGCAACGGCTCTCCAAGAAGGCAGTCCACAGCATCTTTCCCGGCGTCTTCGAGATTCACAAGAGCAACGCAACGAAGCAGAGCGAGCAAAACTCACTGCAAAGGGGACACTTTCAGGCGGCGAGAATCAATCAATTTTGTTGACCCGCCAAATCAAGGAACTACAACGTCGTATTGATGAGCAACAATCAATCGTTGACAAGGCTACTAAGAAAATATCAGACGCTGAATCGGAAATTGAAACCTACCAAGAGGAACTTGATACCGTTAGTGAAGCCCATTCACAAATAACCGAGGAGTACCGAGAGTTAGATGATAATAGGATTGCATTACGTGAAGAGCGCGTCAAACTAACTACACGCTTGGAACAAAAAGTCAGGGACCGTGATGCGATAAATAAGCGAATCACAGACCTCAACCTTCAGATTCACCAGAAGAAGGAAGCACTTCGTGAACTGGATGCAGAAATGGCTGAATTAGAAATCAAGCCAGCCTCTGATGATGCAGTTCTCCCAACTGTTCAAGAAGCCGAGGCAGCTGTTAGGAACCTTGAGCGCAGAGTTGGCAACCTAGGGGATGTCAACATGCGGGCAATTGAACAATATGACGAGGCACAGGAGCGCAGCGACAGTTTGAGCACAGACTCAAAGCGACTACGCGAGCACCGTCAAAGTTTGATTTCACTCGAAGACCAACTTGAGACTGAGCGTAAAGACCGCTTGACAACCGTGATGGACATAGTCAATGTCAACTTCAGTAGAGTCTACCAACATCTTCAACCGGGTGGTAAAGGCGAATTACGCTTTGAAAACCCCAAGAAACCTTTCGAAGGCGGTCTTCAGATGTGGGCAAGTCCACCAGGAAAGAAGAGTGGATTGGGATTACTATCGGGCGGTGAGAAGTCCATGGCTGCACTAGCCCTGATTTTCGCAATCCAGGATTATGAACCATCTCCATTCTACTACTTTGATGAAGTTGATCAGAATCTTGACACCTTCAACGCTGAAAACATCGCTTCATTGTGTAGATTACGCAGTGAGCAAGCACAATTCATCATGGTAACTCTTCGTAAGGTCAGCCTACAATTGGCTGACCATCATATTGGAATCACTCACGCAGGTGATGGATGCAGTAGAAGAATAACCGATTTCGGTCGTGAGCAAGCGATTGAAGTTGGAGATGCAGCACACCAAGAACTTGAGGCAATTAAGAATACTAAAGATGCAAAGAAAGCACTTGATGAGTTGCCAGCAGTCGAAGAAATGCCAAAGGCACCAGAAGAACTCGCTACACCAGCAAGTCTAGGTGGCTTGGATATTGAAGATTTATTAGCTGCCAATAAAGAATCAGAATTGAAAGCAGAGGCTGAAATTGCCGAACAAGATGATACTGCCTTGGAATCCGAGGATACCCCAACTCCTGAACTAGAACAGGCAGAAACACAGGACCTCGCTGAAGAAATCGAAGATGACGGCACACTTTCATCTCTTGCAGATAGGGCAGGAGATTTCAGAGAAGATATGGAAGAAAAACTCGGAGTCGCATTGCCAATTGAGCAGGAACAAAGAGATATTCTCGATGCAAGAGACACCGAAGAAGAGGTCGACGACCTAGATATAGATGGCATCACAAAGGATGAAGGAGAGTGACTCCAATGAGTGCTCTTGATTCAGAGACACTTAGAGACGACATCATCGCTGAGATGATTGGCCATGACGAATCACTCCCCCTCAACAAAAGTAGGTATGCAGAGCATATTCAAGAGTTAGTTGAGATGGAAGAAGCCGAACATAAGGCTCTCAGTCACCCATTTGACAGAAGTATTGCCCTGGTTTTACAGATGTTTCAGGATGCGACACTCGACCCATGGAATGTTGACCTAAACCGCTTTATTGAATTGTTCAAAGAACGACTTAAGGGAGCCGAAAACATCGACTTACCGACTTGTGGAAGGCTAATCCGAATGGCTTGGCAAATCCTACATGGGCAAGCCGCAAACCTGTTGGAAAGGGCAGAGAATGCAGACCAAGATATTGATGATGATTGGGATTTCATTCCGAGTTGGCAGACCGAATACGATGATGACGATTTCCATTTCACTACTACCGTCTTGGCAGGTGAAGCAGCAGAAGAATTGCCTGGCCTGTTTGATGGGCGCATCAAGAGAGATGGTGGACGGCCAGTAACTCTCGCTGAATTACTATCTTGTCTTTCAGAAGCACACGACGATGCCGAAGAGCGCCGCTTGAGAGAGAGTGCCCGAGTAGAGCATGCACTGGAAGTAAAGAAGGCAATTGCCAATGTGAAGGGTCGAGTTCATCAAGAAAATTTGGAAGAAGAAATACGTGAAACTTGGCAATCAATCCGAGAGTTATCCCCAGAAGGAGAGCCTGTTACTGTTAAATCAGTCACTGAGAAACTGAAATCTAAGGGTATTGATGCAGGTTGGGACCCCGAAGATGCTGAAGCAGAAGGTGGAATAGTTGGTTTCGTATCAGCGCTTTTCCTAACTCACAGAGGTTATACAGACATTTGGCAAGTGGAATATCCAAATGGTGAAATTTTCCTACAAGATAAGTGGCCAGAATTGGGTACTTTTGACGCGATTACCGAACATCTTGCACCAGAGGTGGCAGCATGAGTGATGAAATAGAACTCACAACTTTGCTTGAAGCGACATTATTTGGTGCTGGCAGGTCAATACCTCAAGCAGAATTAGCCGAACAGTTCAAAATCACTGAATCAACTATTAGAATGGCACTTTTAGACTTACAAGAGTTGATCTCAAATAGGGAACAAACTGCTATTCAATTGACTGAAATAAATCGCTATTGGGTACTAGAAGTGAAACCTCATCTGGCTAATCATATTCCGCAGATTGCAAGGACAGAAATTCCGAAAAGATTGCTAAAAACTGCAGCACTGATAGCCTATCATCAACCAATGGCTCAGAATAAATTGGTAGAAATGGTTGGTCAAGTGACCTACGAGCATGTCTCTGATTTGAGGGAATTGGGCCTAATTGACAAACGTCGAGACGGAAATACACGTCGATTGAGCACCACCAGGAGATTTTCAGAGTACTTTGGTTGCCCCCACACATCTACAACAGAAGTTGCGCAGTGGTTCAAAGAACAGGCTGCTGGCTTAGGCTTGACGGGTTCACAACTTGCTGATGCTCTTTCAGGTGAAGAAGCAGGTGATGAAGAGGGAGAATCCACCACCTCAGGCACGGAAATGTCAATTGAAGTGCTTGAGAATGGCTCTTTGTCAGAAAATTCCGAAGAAGAATGATTTTCTTGTTCGGAGTTAGAACTTTTGTAAGATTCCTGCCCTGTTATTTGATATTCAATAGGGTGTATTCAAGTAGTATGGGTTGGGCGAGGTGGAATTATGGCCGAGGGTCAAGTAAAGTGGTTTAATCAGAGCAAAGGATTCGGATTTATCGAGCGAGATGAGGGTGATGACCTCTTCGTTCATATTTCCCAAGTAGAAGGTCGCATCGAAGATGGCGACAATGTGGAATTTGAGATTGGAGAGGGTCCAAAGGGACCTAATGCAATCAATGTCCGCAAAGTCGACTGAATAGAATTCTCATAATATTGTGCTTTAGCACAAAATTTCAGCTATTGCGGACATGTTCAAGGGCCGCTTCAATTGCAGCAGCAGTTATTCTGCCAGATGCACGAGCGATTTCAACAACTTTGTCGACTTCGTCATCATTAGCACCAGCCGTGACTGCCATATTTCTAGCGTGTAACTTCATGTGTCCCGCTTGGATACCAACTGTGGCTAGTGCTCTAAGGGCTCCTAAATTTTGAGCAATACCGGCCGCAGCAATCACTTTGGCTAATTCGTCAGCAGTTCTTGCCCCCATTATTGCAACATTTGCCTTCGCAGTAGGGTGTACTCTAACTGCTCCACCAACTAATCCAACTGCCATTGGTAATTCAATCGAACCTACGAGGTTTCCATCAGCATCCTTCTCCCAGTGAGTGAGGGAGCCATAAATTCGCTCATGTGAAGCGTAGGAATGGGCTCCTGACTCGATTGCACGCCAATCCTGGCCGCATGCAACAGCAATAGCAGAAATAGCGTTCATGATGCCTTTATTGTGGGTTGTAGCCCTAAATGGGTCAGCAGCAGCAAAATGGTAGGCCTGTAGTATACCATCAATGACTTTTCCCCCTTGTTCAGCAGTTTCTCCCGAATTTGCCATTTCTGATGGAGTAAATGTAGCACTTACCCTTGCTAATCGATGAACTGCTAGGTTCGAAATAATCCTCAAAATCACTGTTCCGCCGGTTATTCTCTCAACAGTTGGGGCGATAGTTTCCGCCATGGTATTGACTGCATTTGCCCCCATTGCATCGCGGCAATCGACTAAGATATGAATGATAACCATTGGTCCTGAATCGGTATCAATTACCCTTGCTTCAAGGCCTTTACAACCGCCTCCAAATTTGACTAAAATAGGGTCAACTTCGTTGCATGCTGAGACTAATTCATCAGTAGCAGAAAGGACGGCTTCTTTGGCTGCAAATGGGTCATCACACCCGACCACTTGAATCTGGCCTATCATGATGGGTTCGGTGTTATCAGAGACGAAACCGCCACTGGCATGGCAGCGTTTTGCCATGTTGCTTGCAGCGGCTACAACAGATGGTTCTTCTAAGGCAAATGGTACTAGATAATGCTCGCCATCAACGATGAAATTTGTTGCTACTCCAACCGGCAAGGCAAGGGTCCCAACTACGTTCTCGATAATACGATCTGCAGCAGCCTCAGAAAGCTCTCCTGTAGCAGCCAAAGCATCTACTGCTTCTTGGTCCAATCCTGCTAATTCAGCAATCATTTCTCGGCGCTCTTTTACACTTAATTTGTAGAATCCTTTCAGGCGGCTATTATCAACAGGCATTGACTTCCCTCAACCTTGATGCCCGAGTCGGACTCCCTAAAGCATTGCGAGGATTTCCAAAACATTTGGATTACTAGTTGAGGTGTGGTTCACGATATGATTCTCTATTGCGGATAGCAATGATTCCTACTACATCCAATGCGTTAACGAAGCGTTAATTTATTGTGAATAACGGGTTAACGCTTATTCTGATGCGTTATTAACGCGTTAAACCGGCAAAACAATTCCATTTTCAAGGGTCATTTTCCCGGCAAAAGGCAACTCCGTGACTTGTTCAACGCTTCTGAACGCATCATTTTTACAACTTAAAATGCGTAAATATGTTAAGTGGACTTCAAGTTCGCTCCTATCATGCAATCAACAGCGCTAGAGATGTTGAATCTCCCTGCCATTAGGTCAAATCCTTTTGACACTAGACCCCTAAGTCGAGAACAGTTGGAGTTGATGGTTGGTAGAGATGAAGTGTTCACCGCTTTAGCCAACAATATCCGGTTAGTCTCACCACGGGTTGTGGCAGTGGTAGGAGAGAAAGGTTCTGGGCGCTCATCATTAGTTCAATCAGTTGCTTCAACTGCAGACCAAATCCACACCGTATTTTGGCCTTCAGGAGACCATGTTACCACCATTCTGCATCAGATATATTGCGACTTGATGAAGGACTTCGAAACCCCGCCTGTACATAGTGTGATGATTGACCGATTGGAGGAAGAATTAGCAGGCCGAACTGGGCTTCTTCCTGTCATCATTTTTGACCATTCATTATTGCCTGGTCCGGTGCTTGCAGAAGTGCTATCTCAACTGATGCCGGTATTGACTAAAATCCGTGCTTTAACCATCATTACTCTCACTCCTGGCCAGAAATCAGGCTTCCCAGAAGAACTACTTTCAGAGATGGATATTACCCCTTCTCTAGAATCTCTTACAAGAGCCGAAATGGCCTCCCTCATTGGTAAGCGGGTGCATAAGGCGAGCCGCTCATCTTGGACCGCTCCTGACGCCCTTCTTGATATGGTGATGAAAGAAAGCAGTGGACATGTTGGCAGGGCAATGAGATATCTCCGAGATGTTGTAGATCAATCACGCGGAATGCCACTAGTTAATGGGCGTAAATTGGATTTGAAGGTTGATATCACATCAAAACCACCGACTGTAGTGGAAGATTCTACTTTTCAGCGAGTTGCTGAAGCCGCCCCTCCAATTACAGAAGTAGAAGTCAAAGTTTCAGAATCTTCTGAATTTGATTCTCAATCAGAGGAAATCCCATTTTCTGTTGTAGATGAAGAGACCTCAACAATGGCAGAACCATCAACTGAAGAGCAAATTGAAGCCCCCACAAAAGCGCCAGAATTAGATGAAAGTCAGACTTTATTCCCTTCATTATCAGATGCTGCAGACATGTGGAAGAATTCTGGCGAAGATAATGGGCCACAATTAGATTCAACCGAAGAAACAGATGTTGAAGAACAAACAATCGAATCGGAATCAGAATCTGGTGAACCTCCGCTAGAGCCTGAGGAAAATCAGCAGTGGAAGAATGAATTTAGCGATGAAATGGGTGGTGCTGAGATATTGGAGATGGCTGAAGGCACCGCACCATCATTTGGAGGAGGGCGATTTGGCGGCCTACGGTCCCGAAATAGAGCAGCAAAAATTGACACACGTGCTGAAAATAGGGGCGCACCTAGGAAAACCCAAGGCCCCAGAGAAGCAAAGCCAAACGAGGAGGAATCCGACCCTAACAGAGGTCGCAGAATCAATACTAATGACCAAAACACAGAACTTTGGATTCAAGATGGTACCGACTCACCGATTAAAAATGCGCCAAAAGTCAAGCCACAACAGATGCAACCGAGTATAGATAGTACTCCAAACCAAGAACCAAAACCCCAGTCCCCGGCACAGTTTGAAGAGACAATCGAGTGGGAAGAAGAACCTCAATTCGAGGATGAAGAATTGACCGGTGAACAACCCCAAGCAACACCAGAAGAAGTACTCAGTGCACTCAGTTCTATTCGCAGAGTTGCGCCTCCCCGTAAACCAGATATTGTGTTAGATATCAATGCATTAACTAATCTCAATGATGCTGAAACGTTGATTTTGACTCAAGCAGTAGAACGTGAAGTATCTCCTTCGGACAATCTACTTCAGGATGAATTAGGAGTTGGGCGTCCTCGGCTTTCACAAATCTTCAATGGATTACTGAAATCGGGTATTCTCACAGTTCGAAAACAGGGGCGTAGTCGCATGTTTAGGATAAGTGCACCAGCCAAAGACCACCTAGTCAATCTAGGTGCTGGAGGCGAATTCTGATGGCTGGTGATTGGCGCGTTTCTTGGAGTCACCAACTTGAAGGAAAAGTTGGCACTATCGAAACTCTAAACGATGGAGTAGTTATTGCAACTGGCGGAATTGTAAGATTACTCAACGATTTAGGGGATTTCATTTGGAAGCGTACTTTTCAATTTGATGTCTACAGATTAGTATCTGATGGAACCAGTGTCGCAGTTCTTTCAGGTCCCGGATTTCATCTATTAGATATCAGAACGGGAAACCCGCTTGGTGAAGGCCGTTCGGTTGGAGGCGGTTTCCGAGATTGTTTGCCAAGACCAGGTGGAGGTTGGTTGTTAGCTGACCGAGGCGACCATATTCACATGTTCAATCGAGATGGCAGAGGAATTAGCCGACTTCGACCGGGTCGAATCAGGAAATTAATCGGCTGGCTTGATAGAGAACATCTAATCGCCATAAATGACGATGGGCATCTCATTTGTTTACGCCTATTTGGTGAAAACTCTCAGAGAATTATTGAGGATAGGCGTTGGTCTTGGGCTAGTCGCTTAACAAATGGGAAATTACTAGTCCAGTCAGTGGATGGTGCTATCCACGAGGGAGTTCCAAATCCATTTGGTTGGGATTCACTTGAACAGTTGATAGATACAGGGGTGGATCCACTTGAAGCAGCAATGACTGGTGATGGCTGGTGGATGCTTACTATGAATGGTGTTCTTGACAGAATACCGCCTACTGAAGGTGAATCGTGGCCCGCAGGAGTTCATATTTCATCCAACAACTCTGATATCATTACAACAGCAACAAGAGATGGATTAATTCGTTGGTGGGAATCACCAAAACTAATCTCAAAACGTGATTTATTTCTCAGAAAATTGGTTACCGAAGAGCGTCAAAGAGTTGATTGGGAGCAGCGCCAAGTTATCTTTGAAGCAGCAAGAGATGCCGAAGAAAATGGTCTGTTAACCCGAGCGATTGAGTTGTACAATACTCTAGGTAGGCATGAGGACGTGCGACGCATCTTAGCCATCAAGGAGGCCGGTTGATGAACTCACAAGTAACTCAAGAATTAGTTGAGAAATACCTTGATTTGACTTCACGAGCCAAAGCAAAGGCGACGCCGATACATGGTGAAGACACTGCTGAGGCTAAACAATTGAGTGATATGATGGGGATGTGCGATGATTACGCATCAGACGCGCGTCATTTCATGGGAGTTGGTGATTTAGTGCGGGCGTTCGGGGCGATAAATTATGCTCACGCTTGGCTTGATGCTGCTGTTCGAATTGGATTATTAGATGGGCATGGCGATGACCAGTTGTTCACCCTGCCCAAGTGAGGTTAGTATCAGCAAACTGAGAATGTTGATTTTGGTTAGTTAATGACCAAAATTGCTAAGAACGTTGGAAGTTGGAAGCAAACGGTTCACTAACCGGGTTGTAGGTTGAATGGTCAGCGAGACATTGGGAGGCAAGCGTGTGGCGGGATATTTAGACAGAATTGGAGCGGGCAAGATTCTCATCAATGCCGAGCCGCTGTCATACGATTATGTGCCAGAAGAATTAGTTGGCAGGGATGAGCAATTACAGCAAATGGCTGGCATCTTTCAACAAATTAATGACCACAGAATTTCTTGTCGTGTAGCAATTACCGGAAATGTAGGGTGTGGTAAGACAGCACTTTCACATGTGTTTTCAAGGGATTTACAGAGGCACCTTGGTGAGGAAAGGGCACTCAAGTTGGTTCATGTCAATTGTCGAAATTTCCCATCAAAATCACAGGTTTTGCAGCGTATTGTCACACATCTTGACTCTAGGCATCCAGAGCGCGGCTTTGGTAGCGGTGAGGTTTTACAATCGATACGCAAGCAATTACAAGGCAGAAATGAACACTTGTTATTGATTTTAGATGAAGTTGACCATCTACTGAGAGCTGACAAGGGAGACCTTCTCTATCAACTTCTAAGAATTGATGAAGGTCGTGAGATTAAAGGCACAATTTCACTAATAATCATCAGTCAAGAGCAAGTACTTGACCAGTTAGAAGGGGCCGTATTATCGCGCTTTGGTCAAAGTAATCACATTAGGCTTGAATCGTATCAAGAAACGGCATTAACTGCAATCGCTACACAGCGTGCAGCATTATCATGTCATGAGGGTTCTATTCCTGATGGCGTATTACGTACAATAGGGCAACGTTCTGCAGAAACTGGTGATGCTAGAGTTGCCATCGAATTATTGGAAGATTCAATCAAGAAGGCTGAACGAGCAGGCCGAGATGAGGTAATTGCTGATGATGTGCGATTTTTGGCAAAAGAAATCGGCCGTACAGTGGAGCCGAGCATTGTTGTTGACCTAAACAAACATGCTCAGATGATTTTGCTAGCACTTTGCCGCAGACTTCGCAAGGAGTCTGAGGTGACAACAGGTGATGCAGAAAAATTGTATCGTGTGGTCTGTGAAGAATATGAAGAAGAACCACGTAGCCATACTACTTTCTGGAAGCACCTCAAGCGTTTAGAAGACTTAGAATTGATTGAGTCGCATATATCTAGCCGCTCCGAAGGACGCGGCCGCACACAACATATCTCAATGCCGGCGGCACTACCTGGAGCAGTTGAGAAACGGCTTGAGAGTGCCCTAAAGGGCAAATGAGTGCGAAATGGGTTGCCCTTACAGGGCGGAATTGCCTTATATGGGTCGCTTGTCGGCGGGACGCTGATTACCATGGCAGTTACAGGAGACACCTCATTTATGGCGGCGGTCAATGACACCGACCCTACAAGTAAGGGCAAGTCATATTCGGTTGAAATTAAGGGTTCAAACTACAATCACTTTCTTGGAAAGAAGATTGGTGATGTAGTAGATGGACAGTTCGTAGGTGAAGGCGACCAGTCACTTCTTGGATACAAGTTGCAAATCACCGGAGGATCTGATAAAACAGGAACACCAATGCGCAGCGATATCGCTGGTGGAAACCGTCAAGCGGTTTTGGTTACCAAAGGTGTTGGATACAAGGCTCAAAAACTCGTAAAGAAGAAGGGAGATACTTACCGGTACACCTACGATGGTATCCGCAAGCGTAGATATTTCCGTGGCAACACAATCAATCAAGACACCCGTCAGTTGAACCTGAAGGTTGTCGATAGCGGCAAGAAGTCGCTCGCTGACCTTTTGGGTGACAGCGGCGGCGATTCAGACGAGTCGTGATAGAGATGTACAAGGAGAGGATTTCAACTGGTGAGCAAGTTACCTCGTCAGCCTGAAGTCAATATTGGATTAGTAGGTCACGTAGACCACGGTAAGACAACCCTGACTCAAGCATTGTCTGGGACTTGGACAGATACTCATTCAGAAGAGCGCAAGCGCGGAATTTCAATCAAGTTGGGATATGCAGATACTGCTTTTTACAAGACTAAGAAGGGTGAGTTCTACACCACTGGCAAAAGACCAGACGGAAAAAAGGACGACGAAAAAGAACTCTGTAGAGTGATTTCATTTGTTGATGCGCCCGGTCACGAGACGCTGATGGCTGTGATGATTAGCGGCGCTTCCATTATGGATGGCGCCTTACTATTGATTGCAGCCAATGAAGAATGCCCTCAAGCCCAAACTCTTGAACACTTGATGGCACTGGAAATCGCCGGCATCAAAAATATCGTAGTTGTGCAAAACAAGATTGACATTGTTTCCCACGAACAAGCCCTCAAATCATATAATGAAATCAAAGAGTTCTTGAAAGGAACAATCGCTGAAAATGCCCCAATAATTCCTGTTTCAGCCCATCATGATGTTAATCTTGACATTCTAATCTCAGCGATTGAGGAATTCATTCCAACTCCTGAAAGAGACCCAAAGGCGGATGGTGTACTCCATGTTGCACGGTCTTTTGATATCAACAGACCAGGCTCAAGACCTCCCCAACTCAAAGGTGGAGTCATTGGAGGAAGTATCGTGAGTGGAACATTCGATATTGGTGACAAAGTAGTAGTTGCTCCTGGCCGCAAAGTGATGCAAGGAAAGAAGGTAACTTGGGAACCTATCCAAACTAGAATCATTAGTCTCAAGGGTGGTGGCAACGATTTGGAAACAATGCACGCAGGTGGGCTTTGTGGAATGGCGACACCTCTCGACCCGAGCATCACAAAGGCCGACGAACTTTCAGGACAAGTTGTGGCGCGTGAAGGTGAATTGCCCCCTATTTGGAATGAAGTAGACCTTGAACTCACATTGCTGAAAGAAATGGTGACTGGAGGGGGCGGGTCAGCAGACCCTGTTCGTCCTTTACAACCGAATGAAATGCTGATGGTCAATGCATCAACAGCAACTTCTGTTGGTGTAGTTTCTTTTGTAAAAGGAAAGAAAGCAACACTTTCACTTCGGCTACCAATATGTGCTTCTAAGGGAGGAAGAATTACCCTTTCAAGAAGGATTGGAGCCCGATGGCGCTTGATTGGCTATGCCACAATCAGTTGATGAAGGGGTTTGTAAGGCAGGGATTTTACCCGGCTACAGCCTATCAATGACTGGAGATGACTAAATGAGTAAAGTTCTGATTGATGCTTGTGGCTGGACTGCAATCATCGAAGGTGGCTTGAATGTTGATTTGGCAATGGCTGATGTTATTGGCACCTTTGAGCCGGTTTTATTGAAGCGAGTTCTGCAAGAATTGGAGATGATTCAGGAAAAGACAACCTCGCCTCTTCTAATTGATTTCTTGAAATCAAGGTCGGAACTCATTGCTGGCCCAGATGAGGCGAATCATCCTGATGACCAGTTAGTCATCGTTGCTTCACAGCAAAACTGGCCAGTATTGACAGTTGATAGAAAGTTGAAACAACGACTAGTTGAGATGAATTGTTCATACATCGAGGTAATGAGTGGGCAAAATCTACGACTTGTGTCTCTCTAAAATTGTTGAGATGGCAATATTTTTCTCACCCAAAAAAACTGCTTTGGAAAACAAAAAAGACTTCTATCCGGCATAGAGATTATATTCTTGACAAGTTGGCTGGGATTCATGCCGCAAATATCCTTAGCCGCTGAGGCAGCCGCAAATGAGCCAGCAAATTTGGTTGTTGAAATGTTAGAGAATATTGGTGTTTCAACAAATGTTGCATACGTATTGGTATCATTACATGAAGGGGGAGGATTAAGCAGTAAGGAGTTGCAATCGGTTTGTGGTCTTCGCCAACCAGAGATCAGTTTGGCTATGAAAGAACTACTCAATTCAGAGATGGTTAGATGTGATGTACAGAGCGCTGGTGGGCGTGGCCGACCTTCTCATAAATATAGCCTAAATGGAGAACTTTTCACTGTGATTAAACCATATATTGATGATGCAGAGTCGAGATTGAATCAGTTGACAAACGACCTTCAACGCTTAGATGAAGTAACTCGAAGACTTACTAGGGCAGCAACATCTTGAGTTGAGATTCAACATTTTTGCTTTGAAATCACGGGATTTCATCAAATTGATAGCCTTCTTCCCATTGCTTTTCGCCTAGAATTACTTCTAACTCAAATGGGGTCAGTAGAGGTTTTGCATATTTCACAGAATCATCTATTGCAATTCGTGGACAAGCAGTATTCACAAACGCATCCACAGGGTAGAAATCAATCAGTTCTGGGCCAACATGCTCGAGAGCAAGCAAATATCCTTTTTTGCCATGTTTTTCAAGAAGGCGCTTCAACCTCAATGCCATACTGCGGCGCATTTGGCCGGGTTTTTCTCCAATTAAAATTCCGAATGAATTGGCCTTATCAGCGGCCATAATTAAGCCGAATCTTTGCCGCAATATCCTTTCAATCTGTTCTAACGACATTTCCCTAGCCTCACTAGTGTAAGGGTCTAGAATTGACAGTGGTTTTCCGGTGTGAAGAACCAGCCCAACTGGGTGGAAGTCACCTGAACCGAGGAATAGGTAGTGTCCGATGGAAGGGTCATCTCCCGAATAGTTGCAGCCAAGTACTTGGCCGGGGAAAGTGAGTCTGTCTCCTCCGGTTGGAATTATGACATCAAATCCTGAATTCTCTAACATTACTTTGTATTCCTCAAGCAAATGAAGGTGCTGAATTGAACCAACCAATCCCAATTTTACATCGGTAAGAGGGGTTATTCTACCAACCGCATCGAGGAATCTCTCTTGTGCTTCTGCTTCTCCAATCTCTCGAATACTACTCTCACTCAAGCGCTCTTGGGCCATCTTTCTGTGATTTGTTAAGAATGGGATTACCGGTGCTAACTCTGGGGTTCCATCATATGTTACGTCGATGAATTGGGTTTCCATACCTGAATCAATGTTCATTTGGCTATGTCCCATATGTGCTACCAAATCGACTCCCATCATCTTCATCTTGTGGTGTACTAAATCACAGGCCCCGTAACATGGGTCTGCGGCGATAATGATTTGTGCGTCTGTATCTGATTCCAGTGCGTCAATCATCTCTAATGCTTGGATTTTCAAGCCTTCTGGGAGTTGCAAGGCAACAAGGCGGTGGTCGCCAGTACGTATTTTCTCAACTAATTCGTCGAGTTCGAAATCATGGCGATTAAGATCCATATGTTCACCTCAGTCAAGTAGAATTACTTGGTCTCCATCCATTCTGACTCTAACTAGAGAACGTATTGGCCAGCCAGATTCTGCCACTAATTCACTTACAATACTGTTCTTTTCAAACAAGACTACAACGTCTTGGACGATTGCATCTGAACGCTCAATCGCCGCTAAAACTGCTCTCAGAGTGCCACCAGTGCTGATAACATCATCAATCACAAATACTCTTTCTCCGGGGTTGATATCATTGATGAAAATAGTTCCTTTCGAATAGCCAGTTGATTGGTCAACCTTCACTTCTCCAGGCAGGTCGTATGGCCTTTTTCTGGCAATAACGTGTGGTTTGCCTGTAGCGATAGAGATACTGGATGCTAATGGAATTCCCATCGCTTCGATTCCTAGAATCAAATCAATTTCATCCCAGTTGACCATATCCAATACAATGTCACGTGCCTCTGCTAGCATTTCTCCAGATTGCCGAGGCACCCCATCTGAAAGAGGGTGAATGAAGTAAGCATAATCTCCTTTCCAAATTGTTGGCGAATTCACCACGCTTTCACGTAATCGAATTACCCGCTCATCGGAGGGTTGCACAGATGACATCCGCCAGCCTCAAACGAGTCCCTTGAGATGCTCGTGGCCACGGTCAACAACAATTGATGAAGTGGTTGGTAACTTACAGTTAGCCTTGCGAAGAGCGTCTTTTGCCGCGGCGAAGTTAGCCGAAGTTGTTTGGATGGTGATAACCTTCTGATTTTTTGACACACGAGCAGCGGTTCCAACATTTTTACCGAATGCACAGCGCATTCCTTGAGACACACGGTCAGCACCTGCGCCAGTTGCTTGTTTGTTCTCACGGAGAACTTGATGAGGGTATACTCGAACACGAAGAGAATAACCCTGTGGTCCTGCTGCTGAACGGATTGTTGCGTTCACGATAATTCGAGCCGCTTCCAAAGCAGTGTGACGGATTTGACAAGCATTGTCAACCTGAAGTGTTAATTCTACCGGAAATTCGCCCTTTTCACCAGCCACACGGTTACCCATGTGGAACTGTGTGATTCGGCTGTTTGGGATTCCACCAGTGTATTCCCGGCGTGTGAAGGATTGACCTCTCGCGCTGCGGTACATCTTTGCGGGTTTTCTTGCCATGTTCCATTCCCCTGCCTTAGGCAGGGCCGGCGACCGCCCCCCCATATTTAACGCCATTCACATCAGATTTGATTCAATTCGGGCGGTCAATACTTAGCCTGCCTTAGTCTTGGCATCCTTGATGGCGGAGCCACTTGCACCTTCTTGGCTTGTAACTGTAGGTGAGTATCTACAAGAAGAGAGCGAAAAGCAATGGTTTTGGTTTTCGGTTTTTATCGTGACATTACTAGTTGGTGCATTCTGGTTAGAATCGAGTTTGACCCTGCCAGGGGTTGAAGAAAGCCCACTCTTAGAAGAAGGGGAGATAATTGAGCAAGTTCAGTGGAACTCTGCGGGGACAGAGGCGCTAATGTTAGTTGATAGGGCAGATAATTCACCCTTGCGATTATCCACCTCTACCGGCTTGTCCGTGGTGGAATCAGGAAATTCAGTTCCCCGTTATATCGCCACAAGTAACTCAGGCTGGTTAGTTTCTGGTGATGAAGGATATTTGGCAAGTTTCAACGGAAATGAACTCAATGAAATTTTATTGAATTGGGATGATGAGGTTGCCCCAGATATCATTTCAGTAGCTAGTAATGACGGTGAAAGAGGATTCATAATTACAAAACGTGGTTCAATAACTCAATTACACACTTTCGCTGATGGTGAAGTTTCGGAAGGAACCCCCGCACCTGTTGAGAGTACGGTAATGACAAGTGTACACCTCTCAAAAAGAGGTCACCTAGCAGTAGTGATAGGATATGACACTGACCTTGGAAACCCCTCCTTTGGTCCTGCTGGAGAGGTTATTATCAGGGCAGATGCCGTGCTTGGCCAAGCACCAACTCTGTATCTCTTGCACCATGGGGCAGGTGGGCAAATCCACTCGGCCTACTTCGTGGAGGACGGAAATTGGGGAGATGATGTGGAGATGGTAATCGCCGGAGGGACAAGCACCTTGTTATTGCTATCCGATTCTACTATCATCGACCTGCCAGGTGTAGGTGGTTCAACAGCAGCAACTATTGATGAAAAAGGAATTTTCTGGTTAGCAAGAGGTGATTCATTAGAAATTTTGAGTATTTCTTCTGATGAGGCAGGAGTTGAGACCCACAAAATATCAAATTCAGTTGCTGTTGATGCAAAAGTTGGAACCTCAGCAAATGGTGAGGTACAATTCTATGGCACAGGAGTCAATGGTTATGTCGGAGTCCTGAGTTTTAGCCCTGCAGCAGGTGACGATGTAAGCCAAAGTTTGGCATTGTTTGGCGATTTGATATTTGTGATAATGGTCATATCTTGTCTGGCAATTATTGGGCATATGTTCTATGTGAATGATCTCAAACCTTGGTAAGAGCGAATAAAAAAGTACAATCGCAACTACGCATGGGTTCATCTATTTGTTCCACTTAGCCTCAAAGGATGGGAGAACAGCCTGCCTCCGGCTTCTTTGATGGTGGCTTCATTATCCACGCCAAGTTGCTAATTGTTGCAGCATCTTGGGGGTTGGCTTGGGCAGCAGGAAGAGAGTTAGCATTAGCGCTTCCAGAAGCAATAGTTGCTTGGTACAGGTATGCAATGACGATTCCACTTTTCTTCATTTGGTTGTACTTCAAGGAACGAAATTCTAGGTCAGCTAAATCGGCAATTTATATTCCACGTGGAGAAATCTTTTGGAAAATAGCGTGGGTTTCCTTATTCTCAACTTTTTTGTACCAATTATTATTCATGCACGGGATGGCAAGAACCGCTGCTGGAGATGCATCTATTCTGATTACTTTCAATCCTGCATTCACAGCACTGCTCGCAATTCCTCTCCTTAATAGAAAGTTAAGTAGAAATCTAGTTTTTGGATTAATAGTTGGTCTTGCAGGGGTTGGAATTGTTACTGGTTGGAGTCCCAATACTGATATCCCAATGAACCAAAGATTGGTCGGAGATTTCTTGATAATGTGTGCCGCTGCATGTTGGGCAGTTTCAACCAATTTGATGAAGCAAATTTTAGAATCTGACGAGATTGAAGATAAGCCATCTCCTCTAGCAATAGTTGCGTGGTCATCTTTCTTTGGATGGTTACTTCTGACACCATTAGCAGCATTTGATTTAATCACTTTTGGCAGTGGAGCAATCCCAGATACTGTGGGTTGGATTTGGATATTTTATCTAGCCGCAATTTCAACGGTTTTGGCATATGCATGGTTTGCTGATGGTGTGGATAAAATTGGAGCAACCGCGTCAGCAACTTACGTTTATTTGGTGCCATTCTTTGGCATACTTTCTGGAGTTTTATTACTAGATGAATCAATTGGGTTGTCTTTTGTCATTGGATTTGTTTTAATTTTGATTGGAGTCAAACTTTCGCAACAGGCATCCAATGAAGGCAATCCTGCCTGATGTTCCAGCAAGATTGCAGATACCGAAGTGCTTGAATCTAAATGATTCTGGTTGATGCTTTCACCAAATTGGGAACAGTAGAATTAGATTTTGTTCGCTGAATCATCCTCTTGGACGAAAATCTGTGGTGCAATTGGCTTGGATTAATTTCATCAATCCAGAGCCACGATGGAAGCCTACCCGCGATGCTTATGGAGCGTCACGCACCCGCTGAAACTCCGCCCGTAGGGCGGGAGCGCTCAATGAGTTGCAGTGGAAGTAGGGGTAAGTATGGCAACACCGATGATGGAACAGTTTCATGCCATCAAGGCTGAACACCCAGATACTGTCTTATTTTTCCGAATGGGGGATTTTTATGAGATGTTTCATGAGGATGCGGTTTTGGCAAGTGATGTGCTTGGAATCACCCTGACAAGTCGGGAGAAGAATTCGGACAATCCAGTTCCAATGGCCGGAGTACCATGGCACTCAGTGGAGGGATATTTGCAAAAAATGCTCAAGGCAGGGCACAAGGTCACACTTTGCGAACAAGAAGAGGAACTTCGTCCCGGTGAAAAACTACTCCAGAGGGTTGTGACTAGGGTTTACACCCCTGGCTCACTTTACGAAGAGAGTTTGATTGGTGAAGAATCTTCAGCATTGCTGTCAGCGGTGATTTTGCAGTCTGATTCTCTTGGTTGGTCGATAGTTGACCCGAGCACTGGGCGTGCTTGGGCTGGTGAATTTTCTGGTGCTGGCAGATTTGAAAGATTGCGCGATGAGTTGCTAAGATGGCAGCCCCGTGAGTTGGTGATGAGCCGCAACGATGCTTCTGCTGAAATGGTAAAATCAATTTTATCATCTGTTGATGGTTTGACTTTGTCAACTCATGAAGTGCCTCGCAAAGGCCGGCTTACAAGTTTGAAATCGGTATTGGAAGTTGCTGATTTGGGTCATATTGACCTTGATTCTAAACCTTTGGCGATGGAGGCTTGCGGGATGGCAACATCCTATCTTTCACGACTGCATCTGACTGCAACTGTGCCACTAAGAGACATTGAGTTCGCTGAAGAACAGCGTTACATGGTATTAGATGAGACAACTTTGAGAAATCTCGAAGTCACCCATACTCTAGGTGGTGATAAGCAGGGAAGTCTGCTTTCATCAATTGATGCAACGCGAACTTGGATGGGACGTAGAATGCTTCGTCAGTGGCTGTTAATGCCGCTTCTTGACCGCCAAGAAATAGCCAAGCGGCATGGCGCAGTCACCAGTTTAGTCAATGCAAATAGGCGACTACGAAATCTTCGTGAATCACTGAAGGGTGGTAGAGATTTGGAACGACTTTCAACTCGGCTCGCATATGGGCGAGCCAATGGCAGAGATCTAGCTGCAATTTCGGATGCACTTGCAAGACTACCTTCTCTGCATGCAATTCTTACCGAAGGTAGTGACGAACTTTTGTTGGAATGTGCAGAAAATCTACTTGATTTGGATGAAATCCGCCTTCTCATTTCAGAAGCACTCAATGATGAATTACCGGTAACAATCCGAGAAGGCGGCTTGTTCAAGACAGGGTGGTCACAAAAACTCGATACCCATCGAAAAGCAGTGGCAGAGGGCAAAGAGTGGTTAGAAAATTTGGAGGTAGCAGAACGAGAGCGCCTTGAAATACCGCGCCTTAAAGTGAAGTATAATCGTCAGTTTGGTTACTTCATTGAAATCTCAAATGCACATCTAGACAAGGTGCCTGAAGAGTACACCAGAAGGCAGACATTGGTCAATGCAGAGCGATACATCACCGAGGAGTTGAAGGAAAAAGAAGAACTAATCCTCAATGCAAAAGGTCGGGGTAACGACTTAGAATATGCACTTTTCAGGGAGTTGAGGGACCAAATTAAGGAACACTGCCAAGCACTTTCACAAATTGCTAGAAAAGTTGCCACAACAGATGTTCTTTGCTCATTAGCCCATCACGCGCGTCGGTTTGGCTGGACAAGGCCAGAGATGAGTGAGGATGACAAGTTGGACATTAAGGCAGGACGTCATCCGGTGTTAGAAGTGATGGAAGCATTTGTGCCTAATGATTTGACTTTTGACAAAAAGCGCCGATTTTTGTTGTTGACTGGGCCCAATATGGGCGGTAAGTCGACTTATCTTCGCCAGACTGCACTGATTTCAATACTAGCGCAGGCTGGCTCTTTCGTGCCAGCAGAAAGAGCGCGAATAGGTCTAGTTGACAGAGTTTTCACACGGGTTGGAGCCCATGATGATATTCGTAGAGGGCGCTCAACTTTCATGGTTGAAATGATTGAGGTTGCACATATTCTCAGGCGAGCGACCGGGCGGTCGCTTGTTCTTCTTGATGAAATTGGCAGAGGGACTTCAACATTTGATGGCTTAGCAATTGCTTGGGCGGTCACAGAAGATGTCGCTAGTAGAGTTGGAAGCAGATGCTTATTCGCAACTCATTACCACCAACTCGTAGGATTGGAGGCTGAAATTGAAGGCTTGGTGAATGTCCATGTGCAGGTGGCCCAAAGTGGAGATGAACTGAAATTCTTGTACACTGTGGCAGATGGGCCATGTGATGACTCGTATGGAGTTCAAGTAGCCGCTCTAGCAGGTTTACCGGTTCACGTTGTTGAAAGGGCACGCGATTTGTTACTCTTCTTGGAGGCTCAAGCAGAAGGAGCGAGAGCAGGCGAAGATGGTACACCGATTTCAAGAGATGTTGGACAATCATCATTATTTGGCTGGATGCTACCAAAGGGGGCTGGTGCAACTCCGGAAACGGAGGACACAGGCCCAGTTGACACTCAAGAGAGTCCTCTTGGAGCGAGGCTTGAGGCGACCGAAGCAGCAGCATTAGCGAGGTTGGCTGAGATGGACCCGGATGCCATGTCTCCCCGAGAAGCAATGGATTTGGTTTACGAACTCAAAGGGATATTACGGGGTCAGCATGAGTGGCTTGAAGAATAAACATGGGTAGATGCTGAAAATGGGTGAACAAGTCTCTGAGCAAGTGCCGCCTTCATCAATCATTCAACTAGATGACAAAACAATTGGATTAATTGCGGCTGGTGAAGTTGTTGAAAGGCCAGCCCAAGTTGTCAAAGAATTGTTGGAAAATTCGGTTGATGCTGGTGCAACAAGAGTCAACTTGGAGATTCAACGCGGCGGATTCGATTTGATATCAGTGACTGATAATGGTCACGGAATACCAGAGTCTCAACTAACTCTAGCAGTAACTCGTCACGCTACAAGCAAACTAACAGATGCATCCGATTTGGCAGCAATCGGAACTCTTGGATTCCGCGGCGAGGCTTTAGCAAGCATCGGCGCAGTGTCACATTTGAAGGTAGCAAGTAGGCCGAAATCTAGTGAAGGTAGGGCAATTATTGTTGAAGACGGAGAAGTCCTCAAACCAGAACCGGAGGGGATGGCTGAGGGCACAAAAATAGAGGTCAGAAATCTGTTCTCTAACCAACCGGCAAGACTTGCTTTTCAAAGAAGGCCAGCAACTGAAACCGCCCAAGTGGTGGATGTAGTAGTGTCACACGCACTTTGTGCTCCCCAAGTCTCTTTTCGACTAACTGTGGACGGACGGGCAATCCTTGAAACACCTGAAACCCAAGATATGCGAGACAGGCTTTACGATTTACTCGGGGCTTCTAGTGAGAAAATGATTCCACTGACATCTTCTGATGCAGATTTGGAAGCACCAGGTGGAGAGCGCTGGAGTGGTTGGATTTCACCACCGGATATTAGCCGAGGAAAATCAGATGATGTACACATCATCATCAATGGTAGGCCAGTTGCAGCACAACCATTTCTGCAATCAATCAAGCGCGGTTATCACACCAGATTGATGGTGGGCAGGCATCCTGTCGTTGTTTTACTACTCGATTTACCTCCAGACGAAGTTGATGTCAATGTTCATCCAACTAAAAGAGAAGTGAGATTGAGAAATTCATGGCGTGTGCTAGAAAGATTGGAGAGAGCCATCAAGCATACGCTGAAACAAGTTCCAACAGGTGAAGCGCCAACTAGAGAGTTTCCGCTTGGGGCTGTTGACAGTGGAAAAAAGCAAGACCCTATCCCAACACCTAGCACAAGTGAGGTTCCAGCATGGGCGAAACCACCTGCAAAGGCAGAACCAACCCAAACATCGTTTTACCAAGGTGCAAAATCAGATGCTAAAACAGAGGAAAAACCACGCCCCACCTCATCTTCTCCAGTTTTACAAGAGACACTTCCTGGTTTAGAAGATGCACCAACCGCTCCGGCTCTATCTAGTGCGGAAAGAGAATTACACCGGTACTCAAAGTCCGGCGTTTCTGTCTCACCGATTGATGAGCCTGAAACAGAGAGTCCGCCAGAAGTTGTAACTGATGTGCCAGCAATGGAACCATTAGCACAGTTCGCTGATTCGTATATTTTGGCCCAAGGTGAGGGGTGTTTGTACGTGGTTGACCAACACGCGCTACATGAGAGAGTTCGATATGAGAGACTCCGAAATAGCATGGCTAACTGGCAGTCCCAGCCGTTAATTGAGACAATATCTCTAGACCTAAACCCTGTTCAAAACTCAGTTGTAAATGCCTCGCGAGAGAGACTAGGGGACCTTGGTTTTGAGTTCACGGATGGAGACGAAAAACCCGCTTTAACTTCCGTTCCAGTAATGCTTGCTGGCGATTCTAGATTGCAAGGATTTTTGATTGATTTGATTGCAGAATTGCAAGAATCAGGTGAAACCGGGCCACTGAATGTTGCTGAAAATTTGGCTGATGAGATCGCTTTCATGAAGTCTTGTCGGGGCGCAGTGAAAGCGAATCAGGTGCTCTCTATTGCTGAGATGAGAAGGCTGTTAGCTGATATGTCAACAATTGAGAATCCATGGGCTTGTGTGCATGGGAGGCCAACTGTGATGAAATTAGATGTCAATACTCTTGACCATCACTTTGGCCGTCATGGCTGAATGAGGTTGGTTGGGAAATCATCAATTTAATTTTGAAATTGGTGTAGATTCCCATTTATTTGATGGCGAAGTCTTGAATGGGGCCATCATTTGCCAATAAATGATGGAATCACGTATGCGGGTTCGAATAATTTTGAGTATAGTCTTATTTTTTCTATCCCTGGTCATAATTTTCAAACTAGAATCAGAGCCATTAGAGATAGTTATGACCATAATTTTGATGTTATTTGCTCTTTATCTCTTCTCTTGGTTATATCAAATAATTAGATTTCAATTCACAGATGAGTGAATTTACAATTTGTTGATGAAATCAGGGTCTGAAACTTCATAGCAGTTTGGATGGGACAAAGTTGCACCGACTTTTGTTGCTAAACATGCTGCAGTCATCCAAAGTCGGTGGTCTGCATGAGTGTTGACAAGTTCATTTGGAGATGTTGGGATTTGTCCGCCTTCAATTTCTAGGCCATCTTCTGTAGGGGTAACGGTTAATCCGAACTGTGCGAGCAGTTCGGAAGTTTTCTCAATCCGATTGGATTCCTTATGCCGTGCATGGCTAGCACCGGTTATTGTGCCACCTTTTCCTATAGCAAGAATTGCTGAAAGCGGTGGCACTAAATCGTTTGAATCGCGTAAATTTATTTTGAAATTTTCATCGTTCAAAATCATATCGTTATCCGTGCAAGTTGCCAAGATTTCAGCACCAAGTGAATCATCATCGGATGGTAAATTAGTTACTTCTACATCAATCTCGTGTAACGATTTATAGAGAATTGCAAAGGCTTCTAGACTTCTGTCGCTCGGGATTTCTATTTCATCAGGGCATTCAACAACCCATGGTTTGAGATTGATGTGTTTGCGCCAATCCATTTGGTTTTTCGAACCGGTTTTTCGGGCTAATTCAAAAGAGAGTTGAGCATGTAATCGCGAAACTCCCTGACCTGCCAAGTTGACCCTAATTTTACTATCAAGTGCGGGCATTGAAAGGAGAAGGGATGAGAGAGGTTGGCTTGAGCGGGATATGTCAAGTGTCACCTCACCTGACTTCAGTGGGCCGTGAACTAAGTAGGGTAGAGACTCTAAACCCGTTCCATGGCTAACTTTCACATCAAGGTACTCTAAGATGTGCAGAAGAGTTTGTGAATGTCGCCTGCGTAATGTTTGGTCACCATCTAGCATTATTGGGTGATTTAGTCGGGCTACAGCGATGGTTAAGAGTCGGAGCGCAGTCCCTGAATTACCGCAATTTAAGACTGAAACTGGGCGTTTGTAGCCATCCACGCCCACTCCGGAAATTATCCATTGTGATTCCTTTTTTCCTATGTTAACACCTAGTTGCGTGAGACATCTTGCCATTGATTCAACATCATCACCTGGTGTTCCTGAGAAATTTAGTTTGACATCTTTTGTTCCTTGAGATGCTAGCAGAAGCCAGCGAATCATGTGACTTTTTGATGGCGCTAGTTGCCATTGAATTGGCGAATTGATTTCTTTAGGTGCAATTCGAACAGAGCCGCCGGTTGCTTCTGTACCGGTGGCGGCATGATAAGGCTGCCAACTCTCAAGTCCACCCATTGTTCTCAAACCTGCGAAGAGGGTAGTCATTCATGCCCTTTTGCCATAAATACAGAATTATTAGGATGCTGATGGGAGACTTACTGCGAATATTTCGCCATTACTTCGCCCACCACTTCCTTCAAACAGCATTCTGAATGTCCAGTCTCCGCTATCACTGCCAACTGTGGCGGCATCAATCACGAAGTAATCACCAGTATTGACAGTAAATCCAGCATCTCGGTCTTGGAATGAAACATTTTGACCCGAGACGCCGTAGACATTTGCGTCAGATGTATAACCTGAAATTGCAATTGTGCTGACACTTTCAGGTGGGATTAATTGAAACTTGCATTTGAAAGTTTCAACTTGAGCATTCATCTCGGTTATTGTCACTACTTGGTAGCCATTGTCAAGCATTCTAACACTGGCTTTAGCGACAGGCACGCCTTTGTTTGGCGCTTGTACACTAGATGACATCATCAAGTATACTGCACTAGTAAGTAGAACAGTAATTGCTAGGAGAAGAATGGTTGCAATGACTGGTGAAACCGCCTCGTTTGGCTCGCCATCCATTCTTCTTGCCCGATTCATCTTCCCACTCTCACGCGACTCTGTCCACTGTTTCAGGAGTTATACCTTCTTCGGCAGTTACTCGGTATGTGTAAACGCGAAGATTTTCAGGTGCATTACGGAATTTTCTGACCACCATTCTAGTTTCGAATGTGTTGGCAATCTGTTTGACTTCGAAGTCAAATACAATATCACAAATAAGGGATAATTCTCTTTGCACGCTTTCTGGAATCGAACCGCTTGAGGCGGAAACCAATAGGACTCCACGATTTAACTGAGTATGTGCTTGCATAACTCGGATCAATGAGATTACTCTTCTAGCTTCGTTTCTTTGGAAAAAGAAATCGAGATTGTCAACAGCACATCGGAAGAAAGGTCCAAGTGATGTGATTTGGCTTGCCATTGCAACGAGATAATCTGTTGAATCTTCCTCAACGAATCTTGTCTGAGCAAGCCTCTGAATATCTTGCATTGTAAAGCCTTCAAGGCGGAATCTACTAGCTTCCATATCCTTCTCAAGTACCTGTTCGTTGTATTCTTCTCCAAGCGTTCTGACCTTGAGGTCTAGTGGCCATTCGTAGCGTCTAAAAACCTGCAAAATCTCGTTTTGGCTTTCTGCAGTTGAAATCAGAACAGTATTCGCAGGGTCCTCTGCTACTGATGTAAATTGCTTCATGAATAAATCCATTCCAGCACCTGGTTCACCGACGCAAAGAATAGTAAAACCACGCGGGATTCCACCTTTCATCATCTTGTCAAATTTTGGCGAACCAATGCTTGCAATTTCCCCAAAGAACTCAATATCTGAAGGGTCAAATTCGATACGTCGTGCCAAAAATCATCACCTCAGGAAATTACTACCTGTCCCCGGTCTACCAAATCGGTGCAGTACAAGTCTAGGTTTGCGAGAACACTCGGAGGGGTTTGGTCAGGTACGGTTACTACTGCACTCAGTACATCACGGGCACGGAAGGTATTGATGAAAGTGTGAAGGTATTCAGCCAGCATTTTTTCTTCATTGTAAATTGCTAATGCGTTTACTGCATCTAGAATTACGAAATTTTGTTCAGTCGGCATTTGTCGTAAGTGAAACAAAGTCCTAAGAAGAACGTTCTCAAGCATAATTGGACTATCAATATAGGAAATATTGGTGTATTGGTTTTCGGTTCCACCCAATAATGCTGATGAGACGCAATCAATGAATTGGATGCCTTCAGTTGGAATCTCAATTTCTTGCAGAGTGGCAATTAGTTCAGGTGCCGGGCGGCTAGCAGAAATGTATACCCCGCCCATTTGAAATTCGTTTATGAGCGGCTCGATAAGTGAGGCTGTAACGAGAAATGAGTTACTTGAGCCGCATCGGACCTGTAAGGAAGAATTCAATGTGATCTCTGTAAGTTGTTCAGCGATTCTCTGGTCTAACTCAATCATGTTGTATCAACTCCCCACTTCAGCATCGGTGTCATCATAACCCCCATGGGTGTTAATTCCAAGGCATATTTTGCCCGAGAGTGGTCTGTGCCGCGCATCTTTACAACTTGCAAAAACCGTAACAAATGTCCCATTCTGTCTATATCCCCCATCACCATGATTCCGTCTAAAATCGCTTCTTCTACACCGAAGGAAGACCAGTGTGCTTTAGCGCCCGCAGAAGTGATCTCAGCAACGAGGAAAGATGTGCAACCCTGGGTGGCTAGAGTTTTTCCTAAAGTGAACAAGAAATCTCGAATGAGTTGGTCGTTTGGAATCTTGTAACATAGTGTTGTCACTGAATCTATCACCAAGCGAGTTACGCCAATGGTGTTGACAATATCAGTAATTGCTTTCACCAGAGAGTTGATATCTTCTCGGTCGAATGTTGCCTTTGTTAATCCAAGCCACGAGTAAACGACATCCATATCGAATACGTTGATTAGGCCTTTATCGACCATTTCCATATCAAAAAATGTGTATTGGCGGATATTTTCAAGTAATTTTACAGAGGGTTCAGTGGCGGCAAAATATGCACATGCTTCACCCATCTGAGCACCATGAACTAGAAATTCCATTGTCAATGTAGTTTTACCAGAACCACAAGTTCCACCAATGAGTACAGTTGCACCATATGGTATTCCGCCACGGGTGATTTCATCTAATCCATGGATGCCAGTGACACAACGGTCGCGAGTATATTGTGGTCCGCCCAGCATGCTATCAACCATGCAAAGCCCGACCACCTCTAATAACTCGTTGCCAAAAGAACACGCCTTTAGGCGTGGATTAAACTAAGTCAGATAAATCGAAGATGAATTCAAAGGATTCCCGGTGTCCCACCTGTTGAACGATCCCAATTTGAAGAATTTGAAGCCCCTCCACCGAGCCAACTTAGAGCAACATCACCTTCAATAATCCAACTACTAGTCCAACCAACTTCCATTTTAGTTTCAGTTTGGGCTACTCCAGGGTAAGTCCAAGTTAGAGTTAAGGTGTCAGTAACATTGTTCAGACCGTCAACCGCTCCTCTACCTAAAATTCCTGAAAGGCCAAGGTCAAGGATAACATCAGCCCCTTGATTCTCCTGCAAAGATGGCTTACCAGAACAGAGCAGTACATCTCCACCGGCCAATGCACCATCTCCGATTAGTGAGTGCACTCCACCATTTGATGCGCGCCCTATTCCCCAACCAGTTAGGTTGGCTGCAAATCCGTCGCGATTTTCCAATTCAACCCATTCGGGAAATCCTAAATCAGGTTCAGCCATAAATTCAGAGATTACCAGATGTGCTGGCATCCTACCTGCATCATGAACTTCTAGGATTATTTCGATAGTTTCAGAATTCAACATCATCAAACGATGCGCTACTGCGCTATTTGCGGCAGCATCACGGCTCGCACCATCTTGAAACAATAGCAAACCGATTCGGTTCGAATCAGAACTTTCAGTGACTCTTATTGTGAGATTAATACTGGCCCATTCTGGAAGTCCAAGTCCTTTGATAAATTGGTCTTGTGTGATGTTTGCAATCCCATCAAGTCGCTCGGTATCAAGTTGGCCCAATATCCCTGCTAGTCCCGGTTGAACGACTCCGTTTAGCAGATTAGTTGCATTGTAGCGATGCCATTCAGAAGTGGCATTTGCTAAATCGCGATTTCCAAATTCATCGTATGGTGTATACCATCCAGCATCAGTTGTTAATCGTTGCAGACTTTCTAGCGCATAATCGTCTAATTGGTCAGTTCTTGGATGATTTGCGCCGAGTTGCAGACCTGCAAGTGAAAAGAAAGCGGATAAGATGATCAGAAACAAGACGAAAGCGGTCAGGAATTCGATAACAGCAGTCATTCCACCCTCGGAATCTGTAATCTGTCGAGCCGAATGCATTGTCAATCCCTATCCTGCCGAAGGTTGTATCCACCATCAAGTCTGTGTTTCAAGGAAGCCCCACCAAATTCAGTAGGAATAGGATAGGGTCACCGATAAGAAGCAAAGGTAGAATGCCGAACATCAAAAATGCCATGAATGGGTATTTTTCAGTTGTCCACGCTTTGTCGGCTCCAAGTTCTTCTAATTCTGCCAAGATATCTTGCAACTTGTTTTCAGCACGTCCGCCGCGACTAGGGCGCATTCTAGTGTCTACCTTTTTCTCACCATCTGCTCCTTCTATTACTTCGTCCAATAACCAGACGTGACGATTTGGGATATCAGAAAGAGGCAATCGGCGAGCATGCCAAGCCATTTTCAAGTTTCCAGCATCACCTGCAGCCAAGTTAATTCCAAATACATAAATTGGTAAAATCAGAAAACTCATTGCACCCCAAATTAGCAGTGAAATCGCTGGTGGCATCAATGCATCTCCAGCCGCTGAAATTTCCCCCCATCCGGGCAAACACAGAGCAACGAACATCATGCCTTTTGCATCGGCCCCACCATGCAACATTCGCAACTGATAACACATCTCAAAGAACAATAATACCACGCCAATTAACAACATTTGTCCCCATAAGAAAGAGGCTTGGATTTCAACAGTAGTTGAACAGTAATTGCAGTCAACAAGTGAACCTAATCCTAAGCCGTCCATCAGTGGGGTTAGGTGACGCAGTGCCCCGAAAATAAGGCCCACAATAGATGCTATGTACCATATTGAAACCAGTATATCTTCGGGCGAACCATTTCGAACATCTTTCAAGGTTGGCCTTCCTATTACTGCGGTGGAAGCATAGGCGACAACTGCTGACGCGGTAAGCCAAACGGTCCAGTCAGCTTCTAGTGCCCATAACTCAAGACAAAGGAGGAATAAGGCAGGCTTTGCCCAAGAGATCCACCAATCGTTTGGAACACGGCGTATTTTGAGGTCAAGATAGGTCGCCCCACCAAGACACAAGACGAGAGTAACGACTCGCGCGTAGGTCAGGATTTGCTCGGGTGCCACCATGTCCTTCGGGTGCTGTCACAGGTAAGTGCCATAAATGAGGCGCGGTTCGGCCACCTTGGAAGCATGCTTTCAGAGGCTGACTCATATGACCATCGAGACGCGAATAGAGCAGATTTCCACTGTAATTCTACAGTTAGATGATTCTAAAGTGCCACGGAACATTCGTGCTGGGGCCAAAGAAGCAGTTGAGAAGTGGTTGTTGAATAAATCCAAGGATTTGGATGTTAGAATTGCAATGGCTCAAAACAAATTGGAAGAGTTGTCAGAAGACCCCAATATCCCAATGGAATATGGTGTGTTGGTCCTGCAAGTACTGACCGCGCTTGAACAACTTCTTGGTGAAGTCTGATTAGGCATTCAAGTAGCAGATTGGTCATCAGCATTCTCCAATCATGAGTGGGATAAAAGATTCTCAAAATTCACTTTCACTTTCACTTTACTCTCTTTTAGAAAAGTAGGTAGTGTGACAGCGTTTCATTTGGTTCATGCAATCCCAAGTAGTTAGAAGCATAGTCATGCCAAATGGAATCGTCACTGCACACGCAGATAGAACACTGTTGTTCAAACCCCTTAGAGGGCGGGAACAGAAGATTAGGATGGCGGCCCAAGCAACAGTAATGTTGGCGTGTTTTGGGCCGCAAAAAATCGTTTTTCGGCTTTTAGTCGGCGATGCAAAGGGTTCAGTTCACCTGTTTTCATTGCCTGAATTAAATCTAATCGAAAGCCATGACTTAGGCAATACGCCAGTCACTGCACTCGCGTTACATGTGCCAGGTGGGAGAACGCGAGTGATTGCTGGATTACAAGATGGTGGAATATATGCTCTAGGAGAAGGTGTACCGTCTGGTTCATTGAAATTATTTTCACTTGATGGTTCAATTGGGTTAATTCACTCAACTGATGAATTACTAACCGTCTATTCAGGTTGGACAAGAGAAGTCCGCCATTGGAATGGCGATGCAGTCAGTCAAGTAAAGCGTTGGCTCCAACCACCGACTACCCCAACAAAAAGAGTGAGCCAGCAACTCATTCTGCCCAAGGCGGTTCGGGCGTAAACCAATTGCAAGTGGGTGTAGGGCGAGGCCACTCCTGTGGCCGAAGCCCTTTATTTTCAACAATTTGAGATAGCACTTGTTGGTGCTGTTCAAGTTCTGCCAACACCGCAGCATCGCCAATGATAGTTTCACCGTGACCGGGAACTAATTGATTGATTTCCATTTTTAGTAAGTACTCTATACTGTCAAGTAGATCTGGCAAACATCCTGTTGGCAGGTCCCATCGCGAAATATGTCCCTTTTTAGGAATCAAATCGCCAGCAATTAGAATCCCCTCACTTTCAATCCAGAAGCAACAGGAGTCAGAGGTATGGCCGGGTGTGTGTATGACTTCGATAGACCCCTTTCCCAAATCAAATACATCACCTTCATCAAATGGTTTCACATCAACTGGCGGCATATCGGAATTGAAACGAGATGCCCATGTTGTGAACATATCACCGCTTGTCAATGCACCAGAGGCAGCAACATGGGTGTGGACAGAAGCACCCCAGTGGTCGGCAAGATGCCGAGCCGCTCCAGCAGTGTCATAATGGCGGTGAGTGAGAAAAATTTTGCTAACTTTAGGGGCATCATCTAACTTAGATTCGATTCGTTCAACCACATTTGCTTGATACCAAGAAGTTCCCGGGTCAATCACAACTGTCTCACTGTCGCCAGAAACGATTGTGCAAGATGCATCATGATGGATGCCTGGGAGCCTGACTACTCGCATGGGAGACATTTGTAGGCAGGGGGTTTGGGCTTATATATCGGGAGCAGGTCGGCCGCCTCAATGGCAAGGTTCCCAGAGGCAGAGAAGCGTCTGCTTGAAGTGCGTGTTTGCATGAAATGCAATGCTCGTAACGGCCTCAAAGCAACAAAGTGCCGCAAGTGTAGTTACAAAGGTCTGCGCTTAAAGAACAAAGAACGCCGAATCTGATTTCAGACTTCGTCACTCATTTATTTGAATATTTTCAAAATCCCCAATTTGTTATTGGGTTAATCCTAGAATAAGTCTAGGACCATTCAGTTTCGTCATCTTTCTTTGACTTCTTCCACTCTTTGTAGTGGGTTCTGCAGACCTTAACGCGTCTAGGGCCTTCGGCAATATTATCCCACACATCAACGGCGTTATCAAAAGCAATTGAACGCCCACCGAGTGCAGTATCAGCGAATTCAGTACACTTAGGAACATGGCAAGGGACTTCTGGGTCTATTGCTGCTGAGGAACGAGAACGCTTCGGTTTCCCACCCTTTGGTCGGGGGATTCTGCGCTTGTGTGGTCTGCCTGCCATATTATCGCCTCTGGGTCATTCCGCTTTATTCTAACGCTCAAACTTTGTAGATTGTTGCTTCTCTATCTGGTCCAACACCAACTGACGAGATTGGAACCCCAAGCATGGCCTCAACTTTCTCAACATATTCACGCGCACCATCAGGAAGAGCAGAGTATCCTTTGCCATTTTCATTTGCGTCTCTAGCCATGTCTAGCCATTCATCCATCTCAAGATGTGGGAAGCCAGGTACTTTTTCTGTGACGATTTTGACCTTTGCCATATCTTCTGAACATACAGGCATTTCACTCAAGAATTGCCCATCTAAGTCATATCCGACTACAATTTCTAACTCATCTAGTCCACCTAAAACATCAAGTTTTGTCAAGGTAAGTTGAGTGAATCCATTCAATCTTTGTGCGTGCCTAAGAACCACCAAGTCTAGCCAGCCACACCTTCTAGGTCGTCCAGTAGTGGTGCCAAACTCATGACCCATTTTCCCCATGTAAGCACCCACATCATCAAACAATTCACCCGGGAAAGGACCGTGCCCGACCCGTGTAGTGTACGCTTTTACCACGCCATAAACTTCGTCGATATGGCCGGGGTGAATACCAACGCCGTGGCTCGCATTAGCCCGGCTTGTTACCGAAGATGTGACAAATGGATAAGTGCCATGGTCGATGTCAAGTAAGCATCCTTGAGCACCTTCAAGCAGAACATTTTCACCTTGTCGTAAAGCCAAGTCAAGCATCAATCCAGTAGGCTTGATGGCAGCAGAAAAACGGTCAAGAACCCATTGCAAATCCGCTTTCAAGTCATCAGCGTGAATCTGTTGGTCGACTTTAACAGTGCGAAGTTGCCAATTCATTCGTGAAATCGTTTTGCGAATTAATTTAGGGTCATCAATCACATTTTTAATGTCACAAAATCTGATTCCAACTCGCTCAATTTTATCGCGGTATGTAGGTCCAATTCCTCTACCAGTGGTACCAATTTTTTGGTCAGCCCCATCATAGAGCCTGTGGAAAGGCAGGTTCACATGAGCTCTTTCAGATATCCAAAGGCGTTTTCCTTCGGGAGATTCTCCAGACGAATCCTTCCATGTGTCAAGTTCTTCCTCCAAAACCCAAGGGTCAATGACCATACCCGCTCCAAGAACTAATTGACAATCTGGATTGGTTAGACCAGAAGGTAATTGGTGAAGTTTGAGGACTTGGTCTCCAAGTACAATAGTGTGGCCAGCGTTGTTACCACCTTGGAATCTAGCAACCCAATTCGAATCCTGAGCAAGTTGGTCGACCAACTTGCCTTTTCCTTCGTCTCCCCATTGAGCACCGAGCACTACTGATGCGGGCATCGGGGTGAACCGGAGCGCGAGAGCACCATGAACTTGCCCACAAGGGTATATGCAAAAATGGCCAGTAAAAAATAGTGAATAAATAGTTATCAGAGTCTGATAATTATCTGTGTTTTTGTGGTCTGAAAAGTGGCCAAATTCATACTTCATTGATGGGAAGTCCCATTCAATTGACGGTTTTTTCAGGGCAGTTGCATCGTTCAAATAGGGTCGGGTCATTGACACCTGTGTTTGCGCCCAAAAATTGTGTTCAGAGTGCGTGAGTAAAGTAAATGAACGCACATTTCACCCCACAGGTTTAAATACTGCGGGCAACAACTCACTATGTAACCCGAGGTTGTAGAGTATGTCAGATAAAACAAAAGCAGAAATTGAACAGAAAAAAGTTAATGAAATTAAGAGACGAGCATTCTCCAACAGGAATGTTATCGGTTCTGCAAAACGACCTTCACAAGTAAGAAAAATTGAGGGTCATGAAGGACCTTGTACTGAGTGTGGTGCAATCGAATGGGATTTAGATTCTGTTCGTGGTGAAGTTGTCTGTCAATCCTGCGGATTAGTGGTTGAGAAAGACGTCATTGACCCTGGGGCCGAATGGGTAAACCACGGAGAAGGCCCAGATAGATCAAGAGTTGGCGCGCCACCAACTCTCACTCTTTCGGATAAGGGATTGAACACTAGCATTAGCAGAGGTGACCTAATGGGGTCCCGAGCAAAAATCCATGGTATTTCAGGCAAAGCACTGAGAGATTGGCGACGAAGAGCCGTTATTGATGACAGGTCAAAGACTCGAAGTAGCCGGGCTCGAAATCTCGTTAAAGCAATGCAATTCATTAGAGATAAGTCAAGGTTGCCAAGACAGCATCAAGAAGAGGCAGCAGCATTCTATCGAAAATCCGCTGAAAAAGGCTTAGTTACGGGCCGAAGCATCCAAGGAGTCGCTGCAGCATGTGTCTATCTTGCCGCTAGAGAAGCAGGAATTCCTCGAAGAGTTGAGGATATTGCAGAAGCGTTCGATATGGAAGATGAAATGAAACTCAAAGAGTTGAAGAGAACTATTCGACTCGTTTCACGAGAATTAGGCGCGCACAGAATTACTGGGCCAGAGGAGTATCTTGACAAATTCACAAGTGATTTGGGGCTCCCACCTCAAGTTCTTGGTGCCGCCAACAGTCTTTGGGACCGAGTTGGAGGCTCATTAGAGTGGCAAGGCAAGAAGCCTAGTGGAGTTGCTGGAGTAATTATCTACAAGGCTGCACAAATGAGAGGCAATGCAAGAACTCAGGCAGATGTCTGTGCAGTTGCAGGTGTTAGTGAGGTTACTCTCAGAGGCCTTCTAAGATTACTTGAGAGAATCCTTGACCAAATTGGTGAAAGTTCATTCAACTGAAGAATAATTTTTCACCTG
>Ga0209992_10000786_pt1 | contig 39271 bp, 35 predicted proteins | sample 2SBtaG_2_FD_182564 | JGI IMG/M metagenome (GOLD analysis project Ga0209992, IMG submission 182564) | Deep subsurface microbial communities from Kolumbo volcano to uncover new lineages of life (NeLLi) - 2SBTROV12_ACTIVE470 metaG (SPAdes)... | ecosystem: Environmental > Aquatic > Marine >...
CCAACAATATCGACACAAGAATGACAGAATCAATCAGCAACATGATTAACTGTTTTTTGATTCTTGATAAAGCTAGCAACTGATCAATCAATGTGAAACTCCATCTCGTTTAACTACCTTTAACAAGGTCATCCATAATATTTTCATATCAAACCAAAACGATTGATGATTAAAATACTCCGCATCTAATGCTACTTTATCCGGAATTGATAATTCATCTCTACCATTAACTTGTGCCCAGCCTGTAATACCAGGCAACAATTTATCCACGCATTTTTCTTTGCGTAACGCAATTAAATCAACTTGATTAAACAACGCAGGTCGCGGCCCAACAAAACTCATGTTTCCTTTTAAAACTGAGAATAATTGTGGGATCTCATCTAAGCTTGATCGGCGCAAAAATCTTCCGATCGGGGATAAATACGTATCTGGATTATCTAGCAAGTGTGTAGCTACAGCAGGAGTATCTGCCAACATTGATCTAAACTTTGGCATCTTGAATATTGTATTATTTTTGCCAACTCTATCAGACCAATATAAAACTGGACCTTTAGATGATAAGCGAATAGCGATAGAAATCAACAACATAGGAGATGCTAAAAGCATAAGCATCACAATACTTAATAACAAATCAAAAATCCGTTTCATTCATATCCTTTAAGGATTTTTTAGCTTTAAATCCTAGTGCCTCTAGTTTGGTAGAAGAGTAACACTCATCGCCTAGTAATTTATTGATTTTATATTTAATGCTAGGACTCACCAGACAGGCAATATCGAAAAATATTTTTGGTACACTCCATTTTGGAACGGGTTTACCTATCACACCACACATCGCATTATAAATCTCACGAGAAGAGTGCGGCACACCATCTGTTGCGATAAATATCTCTCCATTAGATCGCTTCTCTTCAGCAACCAGTAAAATCGCTCGCACCAAGTCATCTACATGAATCATAGAGCGTCGGTTACCCGTTTCAGGTAAAGGCGGAAACCACCCCCTCTCAATTCCCGACAACATCAACTGTAAATTACCTTTCACATCAGGACCGTAAACTAAAGCGGGGCGAATGATTGAGACATGCATACCTGACACTCGGCCTATCTCTAATAACTTTAATTCCGCTTCACGTTTCGTTTTTCCGTAAACATCTGCTGTCTCCTTCTGATCCTTCTCATTCGCGCATGCTCCAAGCAGTGGAGCTCTACCCGCCTTGACACTACTCACAAAAACAAACCTCTTGACACCAGACTTTACCGCAAGATTAGCCAATTTAACTGTCGCACCCACATTCACTTTATAGTAGAGATCTGCAATCTTATCTGCATCACGCATATCATGGGAAAATCCAGCAATATGAAAAACTATATCAATACCTAACAACGCATCATTAGGAATGGAATCGAATTGAAAATCACAAATAACAGTCTCAAACCCTTCAACCTTTCTTCTAGATAATAGGCGAACATTAATACCATTACTAACTAAATTGATAATATGCCTACTTCCAATAAATCCGGTCCCTCCTGTTACTAATGCATTCATCAGCATTCCTTGCTTTTAATTGTTAATTCCGTCATCCAATCCTCCAAACGGTTCATTAATTTATCTCTATCAAACTCTGTTTTTGATAATTTAATTCCATTTTCTCCCATTTTTATACGATCTTCTTTTGTTGTAAGACTAAGCTTGTGCGCAGCTTTCGAAAGACGCTTATAATCACCTGCCTTACACACGATCCCACAACCAGATTCAGAAATAATTCTTGCACCTTCGCCATTTAGCATTGCCAAAATTGGAATTCCTGATGCGAGATAAGTTTGAACTTTACCAGGAATTGTTACTGAAAAAACTGGATCATCTTTTAAACTAACCAATAAAGCATCTGCATGTTGAAAAAAAGAAGGCATTCTATCTAATGGATACTGTCCAAACATCAACACACAATCCTGTAAATCTCTGCGTTCAATCTCACTATTAACCCATGAATACATTCTCCCACCACCCACAATCAACCATCTAATTTTTTTGTTAGATTTTAATAATTCTGCCGCTGACAGTATAGATGAGAAATCCTGGGCATCTCCAATATTTCCCGTAAACATAATATTAAAACTCTTATCTTGTATAGGCACTTCAGGAGCCATATCGATATTAGAGAGACTTAAGAATGAATCAGACCAACTAGGAAAATATTGAATATTAGCCTCATATTCCACATATTCCTTAATTCTTGAAACAAAGCTTGTTGATTGCGCTAGAATTAAATCACAATGCTTATATATAAATCCAACCAATTTACCCACCAAATTTAATATCATTTTTGACTGTACTGCATTGATTGCATTTAGAGTATCTGGCCATAAATCCAAAACCCATAAAATAATTGGCTTATTAAATCGTTTCTTTAATACAATGGCTGGGAGTGCAACAGTAATTGGAGATGGCTCGTATACAAATATAACATCAAAGTTAGTTCTACGTAACTTTTGCGCACCAACCACACTTGCACTAATAAAAAATGTTATGTAGTTTAATAATAACGAAAAGCGCCCCTTACCTCTTAAAATAACTGGAACGCGAATAACTTTTGCCCCCATATAATTAGAAAATTTTTTAGGGTTATCTTTGTACTCACTAAAAATATTCCCATGGGGGTAGTTTGGCAGCCCTGTTAACACAGTTACTTCATGGCCTTTTTTTACCATTTCGGATACTATGTCGTTAATTTTAAAATTCTCAGGCCAAAAATACTGACTGACTACAACTATATGCATAAACAAACCTTCTAAAATTAAATCTAACTTTCATATAAAAGTCCTATCAAAGAACACATTTTATTGATCGCCTCGCTGCATCACAATAACAGAAGTATGATATTCATTATTGTCAAATTTACGTAATATTGTCCATCCAAATAAAATTAGGTTGTTTATCAGTATCTCTTTATTGGGTATTAAGCCTATGAGTATATTAGTAATATTTGAGTTATTATTAACAGACTCTGCATAATCATAAGTATTATGAAAATTCTTATCCTGATGTACATATATATTACGTGCAGAAAAAAGTTCAGAGGTTTTATAGCCATTCATAATTTCAGGCATTATTCCGTAAGTACTTCCAATAGAATACGTACTAGATGACAATCCTTTTGACTGAATGAAATCATAGGCATCATGATAATTATAGGGAAGGGAAATATAAGATTTTATATCAAAATTTGACTCTATGTTAACGCTGGATTTTTTATAAAAATTAACCAAATTAAGTATTACAATAGATGATAAAAATATCAATAAATATTGCTCTGCATAGCCCCTTTTGAACATATTAAATACCAGAGCAGACATTCCAATAATAGCAAATGGTATAGTTATCTCAACCTGATACTTTGCATAACCCCAGAGTCCAGAATTAATTGAATAAAAAACCAATAAGAGAATTAGAAAAAATAAGAAAAATGATAAAGAGATAACTTTGCTTTTTCCATGTACTATCAAAAAAGAAAACAGCAGCATCAACAACCAAAAGACTGATACTACATTTAGCGCAGATGAAAAAATCACGCCAGACTGAACTGCCTCTACAATTCTATATAAAAAATCAAAATTATCTATGGGTTCTATAGCTGGAGTTCCAAACATAACACTCCTAAGTAAGAACGGTAAAAACAAGAGAATTGGGGAGAGTAGCCATAAAGAATTCCATGTATTACCAAAAAAAGTTTTCAGTAAAAACCTTTCTTTAATTAATACAAGTATGATAGGGGTAATTGCAATAATAGAGGGTTGCCTCATTAAAGCCCCTATAGAAACTAAACTGACTAATCTAACATAGTTCGGTGAACTAGTTGTTATCAACTCCATCATTACTATCACAAATACATAATACGACCAAATGGAATGCTCTATCACCGTACTAATCTCTAAAGATAATGGTATTGTCCCAATACACAAAACAAGAATAAAGGCAATTTTTTTTGATACCTTCCTTAGAAGCATTCTATATAAAACAACAATAAACCCTGCATATATTGCCAATTGTCCAAATTTAAAAACAATATCATGCACTCCAAAAATTGAACTAAAAACAAAGTATGGTAATAATTGCATAGGAGGGTGCGGAGATCCATTTCCTCCGTTTAAAGTGAACACGATTCTGCTGGCTATCAGAACAAAAGAAACAACTATAACTTTATATTTCCACTCTAAATTTTTAATAATTAAATAAAATGACAAAAGCCCAAATAATAGTGCCAAACTAACAAATTGAACAAGGTATTGAAAGTTAATATCTGGAAGAGCTATATATCTTGATAATATAGTTAAAATATGTATTGATTGACCATGAGCTGTACCTGCATAAGATATTTCGTCGCTATACAATGAAAAATTAAGCCTATCCATTAGTATAATAAAAAAGAATAGTAGTATTATGATGTAGAGTACAACATCGCTCTTATTAGCAACAATGCAATCACTAAATTTACGCATCCGGGTGCCTGCTACTGCAGAAAATACAATTAGTGGGACGATCACTATTGCATTCTGAATTAAAAATTGATAAAAAAAACTGGTTTCAGCATTAAATTTTGGAGTAAATGCCCCAAAAAATCCATAACACAAAAAAAATGTATATAAAATTACATTGGCCCAATTAAAGTGAATTTCTATAGATTTGTTTTTCATCTGTTAATCGGCTAATAAAATTCCAGTACAGTATAGTAAAAACCATTCCTGCCATTTGAAGTACGTGTTGACCACTCTATTTCTACACTTGAATCTTTGCAAATTTGCTTAACTATACTGCTGTCTTGATATGAATTTAGCTTGTAATAATTCAAAACAGCACTTAACTCTTTTTCACTTTCGTTCAAATTAAAACAGCCCCAACTACTGATAATGGCAATTCTAAACCTTTCTTTTATTGTAATTTTTCCTTTTTTCCCATAATTAGCAATATTTTTTAATCCATCGGCCATCCATACATTCCCTTCCAATGCGGGATATTTACCAATAATAGACGGCATTAAATATAGCTGTTTAGTTGAATCAAAGACCGTAATAACATCCACATTATCATTATCCAACCTTTGAAGTAACTCTTTTTCGTTGAAAGTATCAGTCCTATTGTCAAAAGCAAAATTAACTGTATTGACAAATAACGCTATCCAAGAAAATACAAAAATAAGAGTAATAATTTGCATACCACCAATGTTATATTTTGACAGGATTTTAAAAAATTTCACGAAAGCAAAAAAACCCTCGACAAACAATATAATTGCCAAGATGCCCAGAACCATACTATGTCTAGTTGGGCTCAGCGGTAAAATTTGTAGAACCAACAAAACTATCCAAGTGACTATAGACAATAATAAAAAGATAGCCAGTGTATTTTTTCTATGATTTTTAGAAAGAAACATGGATATCATTCCAAGTGCACTTAATACAAATATTAGCCAACCAATTAATTGACTTTCTGGAATGTAATACGCTACTGGTGACAGTATTGCCTCCAAGACTTCGGGAGTTCTTACTATAAGAAAATTAACAATATCTGAAAAAGCAGAATAAAAACCGTTTTCCCAATTAACATTGAGAACAAACTCATGATTTGGCCCAGCATTCCAAGTGATACCCCTATCAGTACTACCTTTAAGGTATGGCCAAATAAGCATTAAAAAAAAAGTAAAAAACCCTATTGCCGAAAACAAAGTGCTTTTGACCAAATCAGTCACACCAACCCTACCCCTTAAACGCCATATAATTGTGATATACAAAGGAACAATGAAAACTAAAGCCTGGTATTGAAGTAACCCAGGAATAGCCAATAAAACACCTCTAAAAAAATTACCTTTATTTGATACGACAGGATTGTCAACAATATGTAGTAAATGCAGAAGAACAAATAAAATTGAAAAACTTACTATCCCATAGCTTTCCATTTGAGCAGAATATATAATATTTTCCCAAGAAAGTGAAAGTATAGCTGCTGAGAGTACAACTTGAGGCAAACTGTTCTTTGCCTTATGCAATCTAATAAACAAAATAATTAGAAGACCCACTGCAAGAACGTTAAAAATAAATGATGGCAATCTTCCCCAAAATTTTGACTCAGAATAGCTTTGATCAGAATTAATGAGAGTATTGGTTAAATAAAATTGTCCTGGTGCATATGTCCATCCACCAGGTACCGCATGTAAATAATTTCTCCACCAAATGCCGAAATACGCCACCTCTTTTAACATTGAAATATTATCTAACCATATAGCCACCGACTGTATATCAGCACCTTTTTTTCCATCTAAAACCTCCAGTCTCCATTTATCATATCGATCAACAACATTACCCATATATTTCTGCCTATCTAAAATGGTAGTTGCCACACCAATATCATCAATATGCGCAAAATGCTTCTCTAATAATGAGAATCGAGTCCCAACACCTAAAGAAATAACGAATATTAATGTGCATACTGCAAGCCAATTTCTTTTTAGTTTATGAATCATATCCAATAAAAGCTACAAGCTAGAATAATACTTATGAAGGTGATCGAAGTTATTGAAAATAATATCAGCATTTATATCATCTGAAGACGTGCAATCAACCTTACAAAGTGTTGTAAGACCGAAGTAATTTGCACCTTTAATATCACTTTCATGGTCATCACCAATCATCCAAATTTTGGATGAAGAAGGCAACCCGATCTTTTCTAGAGCAATCTCAAAACACAAAGGATCCGGTTTATCTACACCAGATTCTTCGGATGTCACAACATAATCAAAATACTCATCTAATCCAAAATATACCATCTTTCTAAATTGAATCTGAGCAGTTAAGTCTGTAATATTTGCAGTTTTTACTCCATGATTTTTTAATTCCTGCAAAAACTCTTTCACCCCAGGAAATAGTCTTGCATTAGCTAAAAATGTTCTCCAATAAGTCTGCTCTAAATCGAGAGTTGTTAATATTCTAGTGCCCATATCTAAATGTTCAATAGTTTTTTGAAAATAAAGCAATCGACTATGCGAGCTTGCAGTATTTTTCAAACGTTTTTTAACTTCAGTTCGTGAAATTTTGAATGCTTCCATAAAATCACTTTCACTAACACCAAACAATTCTTCTGTTTTTATAGCAACACTTTTAATTGCCGCCTTGTGCGCTGCTTCATAAGAATACAGAGTATTATCCGTATCAAATATAACAGCTTCTGGTGTGAAAATTTGTTGACCGCTTCTTAAATCTAGCATATCTTATATCTTGCGTCTTTTTAAGGCATGATCAATCTCCGTCAACGCAATTAACTGCATCAACCCTAACTTGCCGCCAAAAAAACCATTTTCATCATCGATAAACTCATTAAGTATCGGCGTAATAATCTTTGATGCAAATTTGATATCCTCTGCATCAACATCACCTTGAATGTCAATTTCAACACCATTCATTTCATTAACCATCTGGTTTGTATTAACTTGCAAACCACAAACACCTATTAATACTTTTATCAATTCTTGGCAATACAATCCATCTTTAACTCTAACTTTTAGTTTAACCCTGCTATCTAACATCTCCAATGTTTTAATTTCTTGATTAATTGGTAATAGTTTATATGTCACATCTGCTTCGGTCTTTTGTGGCTGAATATATTCCTTAAAGTCCGCCTCTTGCGTATTAAGTTCATTTAGCCTTGCATCGCCTTCTTGACTATTTATGCGAAGATTGTCATCCATATCTAGGAAAAAACTAACATCCTCCATCTCTACTAACTGTTTGTTATAAAGTGCGAAGGCACTATCTAATATAATCACTTGCCTTGGTCTTTGTTTGGCCTTATATCTGAATTCTTTATTTTTGGCATTGTAAACGTACCCTTTAAATAAGCCGCTTTCCAACATATTTCTTAAATCATAAACCATTTTAGATAAAGAGCTCGATCTTGGATTTAAAGATGTCACTGTCTTCCGCATGGGGGAAGATGAACTCCAATTATAGTAACTATCTTCAGTTATTTTTAACACTTGCTCATTACCAAATAGCTTTGCTAATGCACTGGAAAATGTTGTCTTTCCTACACCTAATCCACCAGATATACCTATCACCAAAGGTTTTTTTCCTAAATAATAATAATCACTTCCTTTTATACCATCACGAAACATCTGTAATGTAATTAAAGCAACTATTGCAATAATTAACGTATTCAACAGTGACTGCACTTGAGATTGAGCAAAAAAATCAGCCAAAAATATTGGCATAATAATATTTTTCATAAATATGAAATCTGACCCAGAACTGTATATTAGATGATAACCAACAAAAATAAAGCCAAATAAAACACCAAGAGTGGCGGATCCTATATTTCCTTTACTAAAATGTATTGCTAACATTGGTGATATCCATAAAAACCAACCAGGTGCCGGAGGTGTTAATAAAATAACAACACAAAATGAAATACCTAAGGTTGCCAGCAATAGATCAAAATTCATCCTACGTAATCTCCATGCAGAATAAAGCAATAGTAGATAAACTAAAGGGACAATATAAATCTTTAACGCATCACCCATAGGTACAAATAGCCAAAAGATCTTGTCCATCTCTCTGTTATTGAGAACCATTTGCTGAAATCCATCACTAAATAGAAATGGACCTTCAATAATAAGCAAAGCCAATAAAAAGAAGACAACAAATTTATAAGCATTAGTGATAATTCCTCGCTTAAACCACAAATACACAGCAATAAAAGGAAGGACAATCGCCATGCTGTGTTTTGCAGCCACAGCACCTGCAAAAACCAATCCACTCCGTAATATTTTCTTATTTTTTAACAAGGCAATAGATAAAACCAGTATGGAAACTGGAATTAGGTCTGTTTGCCCATGCCAGTAAGTGATAAATATTACAAGCGGTGAAAGCCAATAATGAATTAATAGTCCACGCCATCTATCCTCAAATTGCTGTAATAGAATGATAAGTATAAGAATATCTGCCATCAACAAACTAACTCTAAAGCCCAAACCAGAAAAATAATTTAAACCAGTTGAAGAATCAATCAGCCAGCCAATAAATGTTGAAGGAAAGTGAGCTAAAAACATAATAGGTCCATAAGGAAAGGAAAGAGGATCCCCACCTGAGTCTAAATATGAAGACCATGGATAAACACTTGGCTGTTCAAAAGCTTGCACCATAAATGAGACAAACCATTCTTGTTGCACCTCAGGAACAAATAATAAAATAAAGAATAGCTTCAGAATTAGGCCGACAATAAAAATTCGATCTCTTAAGAGATCTGGCCAAATTAATCCCAGAGATCTGGATACTTGGTACATACCGCATCTCCCTTAATACCAAGGAGTTTAATACCTTGAATAAATTCTTTTACATGTTCAATTTCTGTTCTTCCTTGCAATTCTGGAGAAACAAAACAAAGCTTAAACTTTAATTCTGTTTGTAATTTTTCTGCTTGATCCGTTGTTAAAGGAAAACGAGTAAAGCAATCAACCCAAACCCAGTCAATCTTATTAGCAAGAGTAATAGCTGTATCAATGCTTTCAAATTCTGATACGCGTACAGCACAACGCTTTTCATTAATATTTGAAGTTTTAATTAAAAAAGGAAAAGATTGATCTAGAAAAAAATAATCATCTATATTGTATTTACTCATTAATTCAATAAGACGATTTTCTAAACCCTCTTCTTTAACATTAAGAATTAACGTTCCGTGTTTATACCCCTCCAACCATTCTTCAAAATTCTCACCTTGCTCAAAAGGATCGTGGTGCATAATCAATTGATTATTGTTGGTTCGAATATCTACTTCTACTCCAAACTCTGTTGGTGTTTTTAGTAAAGCATCTTTGGTGTTTATTCTATGCATTACTCTATGCATTGTCTTTAAACCTTTTGTTTAAAAGAAAACTATAGTGCAGCGTTCTTTTTATAAAGCGAAACTTAGCAGAAAAACTCACATTCCAATGAGATATACCATGTGCCCTCTTTCCAAATAACACTGGAAACCTTTTAATAACTAGATTTTGTTTTTTAGCCATAAAATATACAAATAAATCCAATGAAAAGTCTTTAGGTGGCTCTTCCCACGATTCATAAAAAGATCTATGAAATACAGTAGGCTGTGCGTTAATATCCCACATCTTTGTTTTCATTAGTATCGTTTCAAAAAATGACATTCCTATTGTGAAAATAACATCTATCAATGGCCTGCCATAGCGCCTTCCCTTTATAAATAACAATTCTGGCTGACTTGATCTTTCAAAAAAGTCTAACGCTTTGATAATATCACCTGGGTCTGTTTGTAGATCGGCATGCGTCCAAGCTAGAATATCACCAGAAGCACCTTTAAGTCCGGCAAGAATTCCATACCCATATCCTTTATTTACAGCCACACTAATCAACGTTATGAAAGAATATTTTTGCAATAACGGAACTAAAATTTCTTGTGTATTATCACTTGAGCCATTATCGACAATAACAATCTCTATATCTCTCTCTCCAATAATTTCTTGACAACGGGTTAATAGTGCAGGAATACCACTGCTTTCATTAAAACAAGGGATAATTAATGATGTTTTCATTCTGTCTACCCCCCCCTAAAAACTAAATACTTCATTCCAAAAAAATTCAATAATGCCGATAATCCTGTCGCAATAAATAATGACAACCCAATACCAAAACTATCTTTTCCAAAAAATGATAACCCTAATTCATTTGTTGTTATGTTAACGGATAATGTCGTAATATATAAAACCCAAAACAATAAAAATACAAAAAAACCTTTTGTAGTACTGTTAAAGGTAAAATTTCTATTTGCAAAATAAGCAAATAGAGCTCCACTAGAAAACCCAATGCCTTTAGATATTTTTGTCTCCAACCCTAAGACAAGCAATAGAAATAAATAAACAATAAAGTCTATAAGTACCGATGTACTTCCAACCAACAAAAAACGTCCAGCCTCACTTTTAAAAATTTTAACATTAGTCATAAATACATTTAATGTATCATTCAAATAGAAGCCTTTCTAAAGGTATTTGGATCTAAATCTAATTTATAAGGATGCGAATCCCAACCATTAAAACAAGATTTCCAGTATTCAAATGTTTTAAGATCGTTTGGAGTACCCCAACAAATATAATTATCAATTTCAAATATAACGCAACGTAATCCAAGTGAAATTGCATCATTTATTGCCGTATCTACATAATACTCACCATTAACCAAAGCCTTGCGATTCTTCATATGATCAACACTATTAAGAAAATCTCCCAACCTTTTAAAGGTAAAAGTGCCAACAACTATTGGATCTATAGATGGATTTGACAAAGGTTTCTTTACTGAAATACCTTTAATAACTCCAGATGCATCCGCATCAATCCACCCATACATTTCTGGAGAGCGTATTGCGCCAGGATACCTTCTAGCCCCCCAAACTATTACATCTATATCCTCTAAATCCATCAATGATTGAAATGTATCAGTATTATAAATCATGCCATTATCACATGCAGCAATTGTTACAGGATCATCAACTGACAACCCCAAAGAACCTTCGACACATGTGCTTGCCTGACCATCTGTCATATGATCAAGAATAGAAAATTCAGCAATAGAGGATTTTTCTTGCAAAACTTTTTGTAATTCATCAATGCCTAACATATCTTTGCGCAATACAAATCTCTGGCGTTCAGTCTGAGGTAAGTCCATCAATGCCTGTACTGACATTGGATAATTAGAAACTGGAATTAATGGTTTTGGTGTCTTGTACCCTTCTTTTTGAAAACGACTTCCAAGACCAACCATTGGAAGTATTAGCGCCCCTTTGTGTTTGGGTGTAACACCTTCACTTAAAATTGAACGGAAAGTATTAGACCAATAACAGTATTCTTCAAGATCAGATGGCACACCCCACTGCATAAAGTGCTCCAGCTCATATACTTGAATATTTAAATTATCTTGCATCATAGGTTTGTATACCATGCTCACATAATATTCACCTCCGACCATTAACTCTTCATCTATACATCGATTAAAATACCTCTGCATAAGCGTACCACTTTTAAAATAATAGGTACCTGAAGATGCAAACTCTTTTCTTGGTTTGTCGGTAAAAGGCTGCTTTTCTTGTATATTGTATGCACGCATTTGTTCTTCTTGTACATAAGCATAGTAGTTACTCCAAAGCGTGTGCGGGTGAAAGCCACGATAACATGGGATTGCCCCATCACACTCTGTTTCTTTAACCGTACTAGAAAAATCAGCATAATCCCAATCACAAGTAAAGTCACAATAATTTACAATTACCGGTTTATTCAAATCAATATAATCTATAGATTGCATCACAGCATAAACAGGGCCCAATTTATGCGATGGTATACCAACAATAGTGCAACTAGGGCATATCGACTTCAATATTGATTTCATTCTATACGCTGAGTTGTTTAAATGATCTTCATTGCATATAAAAATAAAATCATCTTTATCTGAAAACATTTCAACAATATATTGAATAATGGGCTTTCCATCTACCTCAATCAAAGGCTTAGGCACAGTATATCCTGCCTGACGAAACCTCTCACCAAAACCCGACATAGGGATTACAATCTGCATTTAATAACTCCCCTGACTATTTAACAAGCTCTTTCCTATATTTTTCCGCATCCCAATCAATCAACTCCATGACTTCATTATTGGTTAGGTATCGAAGTTCTTCATTATTAGGAAGTCTCATCATTAATTTTGCAAGACACAGAAGCATCTCTTGCGATGCTTGAGATATAGATGGCAAAACCAAAACCCCATGCCCCTCTACAATTAAATAACTTGCACTACATTTATGCAAATTATTATACTTCAATAGACACTCTATTGGATCTTCACCTTTATGCACCACAGGCGCAACACTACCAAGAAACACTACATGGTCTGGATACAAAGATCCATTTAATAAAGTCTTGAAAGCAAATGAATCTATACCCAGACAGTGAACCTCTGCATATAAAGGCAAAGACCAATTAATTTTTTCAGCTAAATCTAACAGAAATGTATTGTCTGGCAATTGAATGTTTTTTACTGGGGTTGCAAGTCTAGAATCCACTTCAAGAAGCAATGCTTCAGCATCTGCACAATCGTCCCCAGCAATCACTAATCCATGATTTTCCAGTATAAAAACACGTGGCGCCTCATCTTTTAAGCTTAGTTCAATCTCTTGAGAAAGTTTAATGCCAGGCTTAACATAGTCTATCCAAACCCAATTAAGGCCTTTAAGTAACTTTTTAAGTTTAGATCTTCCATGTTTTTGCACTGACCATACCAATGTATTAATTGAGTGAACATGTAACACTACATTGTAAGGAATCATGACATGGAATGCAGTCTCTATAGACGGTCTTAATTTATTATTATCAGAATATACACGTGATGCACTGAATTTATCATCACCAGATTTAACATCGCTTATGGCAATTTTATAATCCAATGGTATAAACATAGCGTCAGATTTGGCATTCATCAACCATTTTCCAGATGCCTTAATCCATATGTGAGATTCAGATTTAATTGACGTATTCCCACCACCACCTTGGATTAACATAGGGTTAGACCCAAGCCGAGCTGAAAGCTCTAGAAATGACTGATCTAAAATACTTTTCATATTAAAATTGACATCAATATTTACCTAAGATTTTTTCCAAACTACTCTGTTTACATAATCAGTATAACTATGAATAATTCTGACGACTTTATCTGAAACATTAGGAGCACTATAATCAGAAACTTGCTTTAACAACCTTTCATCACCAAATGGCTGATCATTTAATATTGATAATGTTTGCATCACACGCTCAATATCTAAACCGACCATCATTACTGTAGCTTCCTCCATGCCTTCTGGTCGTTCATGTGCTTCGCGGATATTCAATGCTGGGAAGTTAAAAATAGATGACTCTTCATTAATTGTGCCACTATCAGACAATACCGCTTTTGCAGATACTTGAAGCTTGTTATAATCCTTAAATCCAAGTGGTTTTAATAAACGGATACCATCATGAAAAACGACACTAGATTTAGAAATTCTATTCTGTGTTCTTGGGTGTGTAGAAACAATAACAGGGAGCTGATATGCCTCTGCAATATGATTAAGTATGCCAACCAAATTTGAAAAGTTTTTATCAGATTCAATGTTTTCTTCTCGATGGGCACTTACAACAAAGAATTTTCTTTCATTAAGATTAAGTCGACTCAATATATCTGAACTATCTATGCCATCTTTATAATAATTTAGCACCTCATTCATAGGGCTTCCAGTCTTAATAATCATATCTGCTGGCAACCCCTCCCTTAATAAATATTCTCTAGCAATGGAGCTGTAGGTTAAATTAATATCGGCAGAATGGTCAATAATCCGTCTATTGATTTCTTCCGGTACACGCTGATCAAAACAACGATTACCGGCTTCCATGTGAAAGACAGGAATTTTCCTTCGTTTGGCTGGAATTACAGCCATACAGCTATTAGTATCCCCAAGAACAAGCATTGCATCTGGTTTAATTTTTTCCAACACTTTGTCAACTGCAATAATTACATTACCAATTGTTTCTGAACCAGAGACACCAGCAGCATTAAGAAAGTAATCTGGTTCTCGAATCTCTAAATCATTAAAAAATATTTCATTGAGCTCATAATCATAATTTTGTCCAGTATGAACTAGAATATGTTCACAATAATTATCCAATTTAGGGATTATTCTAGATAATCTAATAATTTCTGGCCTAGTACCAACAACAGTTACAACTTTAAGCTTATTCATACAACATTCTCAAAATAGGTGTCAGGGTTTTTAGAATCAAAAAACTCATTTGCCCAAAACAATGTAATAAGCTCATTATCGCCTATATTGGTTATGTTGTGGGTGCATAGCGTTGGAACATCTACGAATGACGGATTATTTCCATCTAAGTTAAAAGTAACCACATCATTAGTAAATAACTTTCTAATTTTAATTTCTGCCTTACCTTGTAACACAAAAAACCGTTCAACTTTTCTTCGGTGAAAATGATCGCCTCTTGTCACTCCTGGCTTAGTTGTAGAGACAAAACACTGCCCACCAGACCCAGCTTTAACAGTTTCCACTAGCCACCCTCTTTCGTCAGTGATTTTATGGGGAAATTTAATACGATCATTATTTGTAATAAAACTTCTTAAAGAATTAAATAAATTTCTCACAAAATTATCGCTTAAATCGGGAAGTCTATTATGCACGACATACTCTTCATGCAATTTATTTAATAAACTTACTACTTCTGTAACGCTTATCTTTCTACCATCCACTCTAATGCTTCTAGAGCCATTTTTGTCACCAGCTACCTGAAGTATTATCTCAACCAAATCTTGGACATGTACCAATTCCAGAAGCCCTTCGGGGTCTATATTCAAATCTTCACCTTTTATAATTTGATAACAAAATGTTGCCATGACAGAATTATAAAAAGGACGGCCGTACTCTCCAAACACATGGGGGATAATTAAATTCACAATCTTGGCGCCAGCTTCGTCACCCCATTTTTTCAAGATCAATCCAGCCTCTTCTTTACCTGAACCGTAAGCGCCTTGTTTTAACTCAGCATAAGTACTAGATGCATACACAATACAAGGCTTATTGCCATGGGTTTTTAAAGCCTCAACCAAATCCAAGGCTGGGTTAATATTTCCCGATAAAAGCTCTTCATCCTTTGCACGGTTGACTCCAGCAAGATGCACAATGATATCTAAACCATTCACAAACTCAATCAGTGCTTCTTTGTTCAAAAATGTAGCTCGATCAGCAACTCTAACCTCTGAAATGTTATCAATAGTCTGCAAAAAACACCTTAAATGCCAGCCAATAAAGCCATTTCCTCCAGTAACACCAACTTTCATTAGATACCTTCTAACTCCTGACGAACCTCTGATAGAGTTAATAATAACGCCTTAATCTGTTCAACATCTAATTGAGTTGTATTATGAGAGTGATAGTCGTCAAAGCTAATTTCATTCTCATTTCCATCTGTAAAGAATTTCTCATAATTTAAATCACGGCTGTCCATCTTTACACGATAATAATTACCCACATCCTCGGCTGTCGCAAGCTCTTCTTTTGAGGCTAATGTTTCATATATCTTTTCACCATGCCTAATTCCAATGACCCTGGACTCAACATCGGACTTAAACAACTCCGTTAACGCCAATACCAAATCTCCGACCGTGCATGCTGGGGACTTCTTGACAAAAATATCCCCCTGTTGTCCGTGTTGAAAAGCATAGTCGACCAGATCTACCGCCTCAGATAGCGCCATCAAAAATCTAGTCATTGTTGGCTCGGTAACAGTAATAGGGGATTTACTCTTTATTTGCTCAATAAACCTTGGAATTACCGAACCACGCGAGTACATAACATTGCCATAACGAACAGAACAAATAATAGTCTTTTCATGGGTCATTTGCCTTGCATGAGATTGCACTATCTTCTCCATCATTGCTTTACTAACCCCCATAGCGTTAATTGGATAAACAGCTTTATCAGTACTCAGACACACAACCTTACTAACCCCTTGTGCAATTGATGCACGAATTACATTATCACTACCAATAATATTAGTTTTTACTGCCTGCATGGGGAAAAATTCACACGAAGGGACTTGCTTTAAGGCGGCCGCATGAAAAACATAATCTACACCACTTAGTGCTGCATAAATACTGTCGTAATCACGAATATCCCCAATATAGAATTTCACTCTAGAATCATGCATATGCTTTGTTCTTAAAGCGTCTTGTTTAGTTTCGTCCCTACTAAATATTCTAATTTCCTTAACATCATTACATAGTAAATGTTTGGTTACAGTCTTACCAAAAGAGCCTGTACCACCTGTTATTACTATAATTTTATTTTTATACATAAATATATTGTTGTCCATATTAACAAATCATTGAGTAATTTAATTAACTACTCATAAAACCTTACTCTAGTGTCTGGATCCCCAGCATGCGCCGGTATATCTTTTACTATGCCGTTCAAGTGTTTCATTTCAATTTTTTTAAACTCCCACAGGCGATACACCTCTACTCTTAAATGAGACCATATCCACCCTATTCGGCCAGCACGCCACGCCCCTAACAATAAAAAATGGTATAAAAAAAGCATTATATAACGACCAGGAATCTTCCAAAAATTCTTTTTTAACCAAATACGCCTTTCAAGAGAGGTGCCAAATAATTTTGGACTGACTGCTAAATTACCTTCATGAAATTGATTTATTGCTTCAGTGGTAGTGTATTTATTCTGCTTCACAACCCAATGATCCAGATGGGGGCTGTCATGATGCTCTAAATACCCATCTGCATAATGTATATCACCTTCAACCAACGGATGCTCATTAACCTTTACCTCTGTAAAATGGCAAGTTCCTGTTCTCCACAGTCTAAGAATAGACTGTGTTATTGGTAGCACAGTACCCATAAACCATAGTCTACGTTTAATAATAATGCCATCTGACGCGTCATTTTTAATCATTTCATCAATAGATTTTTTGAGCTCAGGCGTTAATCTTTCATCAGGATCAAGCTTCATTACCCAGGGCGTAGAAATTGGCAAATTGTCTAATGCAAAGTTCCACTGATCACCAAATCCATTAAAACGATGTTGGATTATATTCACACCATATCTTAAAGCGATATCAATTGTGTTATCTTGGCTACAACTATCCACTAAATGCACTTCATAAGCCCATCCTGATAAATTTTTTAAAACTGCATCCATATTATGCTCCTCATTGAGGGATATCATAATCACTGAAACTTGAGAGCTTCCATGTTGCCAATTTTTTGACTGTTTTGTTATATTCATTATGACAATTTAATCCATGAAGGTTGTTTTCCACCTTTTATCAGCCAATTATAACTACTACTCATTTTCTGTGCGATAACCTTCCACTCATAATCTTGCGCCATCCAATGACGTCCGTTAGCACCCATAAGCCTAAGACGATCTATTGGGGCAGACATAGCTGTATCGAGTGTTTTACTCAGACTTTGAATGTCATGATCAGTCCACCAGCCACATTTTTTTTCTTCTAATTGCGACCAGGGCGCCCCTTTACTGACGACCACAGGACAACTATGAGCCAATGATTCTGCAACAGCAACACCAAAGTTTTCAGAATGCGATGGCAAAACAAACAAATCAGCATTGTTATAAATATCTGTTTTGTCAGCACCATAAACGGCACCAGTAAATTCGACTCGTTCTAGTAGCAATTGATCTTTAAGATAAACTAATTCTTTAACATAACCAGCCCTCCCTTTACCAGCTATAACCAAATCCCACTCTGGATGGCTGTATTGTAATTCTTGCCAAGCATGTAAAAGACGATCTACACACTTTGTAGGATGCAAACGCCCTAAAAATAATAAAGTGCGTCTATCGCTTTCTTTTTTGAATAAAGACTCTAATGGCAAATCGATCCCATTAGGAACAATCGCAACAGGCGCATTAAAACCCATTGATCTTATTTGCTCATATTCAACTATACTGGTTGCATGTATCATATCGGCATACCGTAACACTCTACGCTGAATAACCCACAGCACTTTTTTAATAATATAATTTTGACTCAGCGCCCAAGTTGATAGCGTCCCTCTTGGTGAGGTTACGAGCTTTGCCGATTTATATGGTGCCAGCCAACCTGTGGCTACATTAACCATAGACCATAAACTATGATTATGAATAATATCAACACTATTCACCCTTAATCGTAAATACTTAACAAAACTACTTGATATGGCAAATCGTTTCAAAAAAGGCCACTCTGAATGGATAACAATATCAACGCCTTTAATATTTTTTTTAGCTGCAAGACATGACAGTTCAACCTCATTACCAACAACTGCCAGGCTTTGACACAGGCGTGGCACAGAATAGGACGGCCCTGCCGCCTCTTCATCAATATGAGGAATGATATGAAGCAGCTTCATGGCGCCCAAGCTTCATAAGCATTCACTATATGTTTAGCCAGTTCGCGACTACGAATTTTAGAAGCTGGAATAATTCCTGATTCGCTCAGCCAACGCTCAACCGGTATGCCAAATCCTGTTTTATTACGGCTAATAATTTGATGTGGTAACGGTTTACTTGGAGCATTGGCCAATAAACTCTTGTTAGAAAATTTATGAAATAGTGATAAATAAGACTCTACTTGGCCCAATAAATGCGCATCTACAAGAGGAGTGCGTAATTCAACACCGTGAGCCATACTAGCCCAATCACTATCACGCAATAGCTGATTGCGCAAATAAACCATAGATTCAATTTGAGCCAATGCAAGTGTGGAATTTTTTGATTGTTTTCCAATCATCAATTCCATTTGCCTTTTAACATTAAAACTTTTCTGAAATTTTTCAGCATAACCGTTATCCATTAGCTCCGACAAATCATCTGGACTGTGCATACTTCTTCTCAACCACCATGCTCCAGCAATAGTACTCGACCAATCTGCAGCATACTTCCAGCGAGAATTACCACTCGCCAATGCCTTACGTCGAAACACGATATTCGCAATTTTTATAGCGCCTGGAATGTATTTAAATAAATTCATAGTTTTGGTAAGTCGTGGCAACTGTGAGAAGCTAGGGTACCCTAAAAACAACTCATCACCGCCAATACCAGATACAACTACTTTTAGACCTAGTTCTGCCACTGCTTTACTCGCATACCAAGTATTAATCCCATCAATTGATGGCTGATCCATATTATTCAATATCTTAGGTAAATCAGCAATAAACTCTTCCTTTGTCACTCTACGAACATGGTGTCGTATACCGTAATATTTGGCAACTTGCGCAGCAACGGGAACCTCATCATCAGATGTTCCTTTAAATTCATCGTAAGCAATTGTAATACCTTCAATTTGGCTCACACCTGCATCTTTCATTAACCCTACCAGAGCGCTAGAATCAATACCACCAGACAAAAACACACCCACTGGAACATCAGATACCAAATGACACTTTATTGATTCCATTAAAGCATCAGTTACATCATTAGCAATGACATCTTTCGACAATAAACAATCTGATGCATTTCTCCATGAGTCAGCTATTTCCCAATATTTGATTGGCTCTGTTTTTTCACCTTTTGAATTAATTCGGCAAAAAGTTCCAGCAGGTAATGCATTGATATCACTAAACCATGTATAAGGCTCGGGAACACTTCCAAGAGACCAAAATCCAGATTGAGCCTCTAAGTTAGGTTTTTTGGAGACAACACCGGAAGCTAATAAAGTTTTTACTTGGGATGCAAATAACCAACCATGTGTACATCTCGCTATATACAGAGGTTTGACACCATAAGGATCACGCGCTAGAAACAATTCTTTTTTATCGCAATCCCAAATTGCAAAAACAAACATACCCCTTAACCGCTTGAGCATATTTTCCTTATCACGGGAAAAAAGCTTTAAGATAACTTCTGTATCACTTTGCGTGTTAAATACTTCGCCTTCGCTTTCGAGCTCTATACGCAACTCTTTAAAGTTGTATATCTCTCCATTAAAAACGATGGCATATCTGCCATCGTCAGAAATCATAGGCTGATTTGATCGCTGATTTAGATCAATAATAGACAAACGCCTGTGTACTAAATTTAAATCACATTCAGCATCCTGAAAATAACCTGATGCATCTGGGCCACGAGACCTTAAACGCTCCGACATCTTAGAAACTATACTACTTGCGTCAGTATTGATGGATTGTTTATCTAAAAAGAACGTTCCAGCGATTCCACACATAAAAAAATATTATTTGTCTATTTGAAAGACTTGTAAAAAAAGATAACAATCTCTCTAGGAAGAATAATTAATGGGAGGTACAACCAAAGTTTTGAATATCCCCAATATAATTTAATTAACGGTTTAATACTAACCGCAGTAGAGGCAAATCCAGTGGTAAGACCCATGCCTCTTTCAACGATAATTGACTTTAGAACTTTTGTTAGATTGTTTGATATTGCAAGCTTAAATTTCTTCTTACTAAATGCATATTCAAATTCCTTGGCAATAATAAATAAATTAATACCGAAAACTTGAAATTGATCATACCAACGCACTTCTCCAGAGGGTTTTGGGTTGCTTTCAAAACATGGATGACCAATAAAAAATGCCTTACCTGGTTGCGCAATAACAAACAAAACTATACTTAAACATACAAATGCAGAGCCAAAATGCTTTTTAGCGTTCTCAACACCTTCTAATGCAACAGATCTTCTAATAATAGTGGCAGATATAAACCCTAACATTCCAATATCAAAATCTAAAATATCATCTTTATCTTTATAAAGAAAATTTGATGTATTTGGAAAAGCTGTTTGATTAATTTGAGTTTTATCACGTGAATTCACCCAAATAAAATTAATATCTTTATTATTTTTAGCAACTGTAGCGACCTCTCCAACTGCACCATCTAGAAAAATATCGTCACCAAACCACCATATAAAATCACCAAGTGATTTTTCTGTTAAAAATATAATCGCACTATCCAGGCCGCTTTTTTTTCTCCTATAATATCTGATTGGAATATTGCATTCTTTGACTATATTCTCAGTAATATCATCTGAACTTTCATCACATATAATCACCTCTACATCATCTAAGTCTTGCATATAGAGGCTGTCAATTAACTCTTTAACAGATTTTGGATTGTCAATAGTTGCAATACATATTGAAATCAAAGGGGTGGCATTATTATTAAACATAAAGCTAGCCAATTAAAGATAAAAGCTTGCCTATCTCATCAGTTGATAAATCAGCATTATTTCCGAAATAGAAACTATGATGATGAATAAATTCAGCATTTTCTTGTAAACCCGGATTACTTACATATTTTTGATAAAAAGGCTGTCTTGACATATTGCCAGCTATCATAGGCCTTATTTCTACACCTGTATTCATAAACAGATTGGTATATCTTTTTAAAATACTCTTGTCTTTTGCTATGATAGGAATTGCAAAACTTGAAACTATATCCATCTTGTTATACTCTATAGAGATAAGATCATCATTAGCTTCTATGGCATCATTAATTGTAATAAAGTTTTTATGCCTTTTATCTACAATTTCATCCCAATACTGTAATTGCAAATTCCCAATAAACCCATTTATATCTGTTGGTCGAACATTAAATCCAAGATCATAAAATGTATATTTTGAATAAAAATCATCAACTTGATTTTCTCTACGTATCTTTTGCTGTGCATTATTATCAATATTTCTATCCCAACCATGCGCCCTACACATAGTCATTTGCAACGATAACTCCATATCATCGGTACAAATCATACCACCCTCAATTGTTGACAAGTGATGCCCTACAAAAAATGAAAATGTTGATGCAATACCAAAATTTCCAAGTAATTTACCATTGGCAGAAGAGCCTAATGCCTCGCAATTATCTTCAAATAGCATAATATTTTCATTATTGCAAAATTCTTCAATACTTGCTAAATCAGAGCAAAATCCCAGTGTATTTGTAATAAAAAGTGCTTTTATATTAGGCTGGATTGATAGTGCCTTTTTTAAATTTTTAGTAGAAATATTCAAACTACTAAGCTCACAATCCACTAAGAAAGGTTTTAATCCTAGTTGAATCAATGGCATAATATTTGTAGCCCATGTTAGAGTTGATACTGCGACTATATCACCCTCTTTTAATCGCCCTAGATTTAACAAAGATTGAAACAAAACTAAATTAGCACTACTGCCACTATTGACAAATACTGATGATTTTCTGCCTTGCTTCAATGAAAACCCTTTCTCGAATTTTTTGCACTCATCACCCATGCTAAGAATATCAGATTCCATAATAAAATCGCAAAGCTCTCTCTTTGTTTTGTCCTCATTATAAAAAGTGCATTTTTGTAATTTAATCATTTTTTCTCAATACTAATATCGTTTAAAACCATCGACTTTATAAGATCTCCAAATTCAACTTTTGCCTTCCAACCTAATTCTTTGTATATCTTATTAGAGTTGGCACATGGAGCCTTATATTCTACATTTCTAATTAATGATTCATCAATCTCAACATAATCCTTCCAATTTAAATCTACTTCATTAAATGCAATTTCCAGAAGCTCTTTAACAGAGTGCAGTAAACCACTTCCAACAACATAATCTTTTGGCTGATTAGTTTGAAGCATTAGCCACATTGATTCTACAATATCACCAGCATAAGACCAGTCTCGACTAACATTTATATCCCCCAAAGTAATAGAGCTATCTTTTCCAAGTTTTATTCTAGCAGCCGCTCTTGTTATCTTTCTCGGCAAAAAATAATAGTCTCTCCTTATAGATTCATGATTATACAAAATTCCCATACAGGCATGAATCTTATAAGTATCTCTATACATCTGTATAAAGTTAAATAACGTTACTTTTGCAATTCCATATGGCGTTGTTGGCAACATTGGTGTACTCTCACTCTGGCATTCTCGGCCAGGCTCCCCAAACATTAAACTGGAGCCAGAAAAATAAATCTTGCACGTTGATTTATATTCTTTTATTAAACGAAGTAAGTCATAGCCCATTAAAAAATTATTATTAAAAATATCTTTTTCACTATCAAAATTTACCCTTGCATCAACAGTTGATGCAAGGTGATATATTTCATCGGGGAGCACTTTTTTAAAAATCGATTTTAGCTTATCTCTAGAGTTTGTATTATCAGTATAAATATGCAATTTATTTGCAATATTTTCTAATCTCCATAAATCTGTACCCTCAGATATTAACCCATGAACCTGATACCCTTTGTTAACCAACAACTCAGAAAGATAAGATCCATCTTGTCCAGCAATACCTGTGATAAATGCTACTTTCATCATAAATTAGACTCAATACTGCCAACTGCTTCACTAGAAAATAAATTCGGTAAATAAAGACCTTTATCTTTTTCTAAAGATTTAATCTCTTCTAGGTGGGACTGTCTAACACTATTCATTATAAAATCTCATATTCTGTATTTAATGTATTTATAAATTTTATACATTAAAGCATTTAAAGAACTTGGCATTGAAAACAAAATAACTGCGACCCAAGCCTCTGGAAACATATAAAAATTTCTTATAAGTTTGATTCTTTTCCCTTTTGGTGTATCCCAACCTCCTGCCCAACCAACCAATACACCTCTCCACGCCATGCCAAAAGTTCTTCTTACTACTCTGCGGGTGCAACTTGGAGCAAATGATTTTGAAAATCTATCTATAATTAAATAAAAATTAATACCAAAAACTTGAAATCCATTATTTACAATCTCGCCATCCTGTTTTACAGTTTTACCTTTTATTTCATCGCTAGAAGCTGGATGACAAATAACAATAGGACCTTTTAAGTAATACAGACCTCCGGGTTTAGTTATTACTGTCATTATTAAAAAAAGATTAACAAATTCTGTGCCTATGTACTGTTTTGATTCGTCTATATGTTGTAAGACTAAATTTCTTCTAAATATAGTAGACGAGATAAATCCTAACCCGGTTGTTGCACAATTCAACAGCTCATTCCTGTCATAAAAAAATCTATCTTTTTCAAGATCGATTGCAAGAGATATATGGCCGTCTGATTTGTAATTATAATTAGCCCAGATAAAGTTAACATCTCTCTCATTACGGATAACATGCAAAATTGAGCTAACTGCGTTTGACACAACTTCATCATCCCCCATCCACCAAATAAATTTTCCTTGTGCCTTCTCAGTAAGGAAGATAATGGTTTTATCTATACCCTTCTTCTCACCATGGATATATTTTATTTGCTTAAAAGATGAGTATTTATCTACAATATCACGTGTATCAATGTTATCACTATCATCTTTAATGATAATCTCTACACCTTTTTGCAATTGTGGCGTTAAGTTATATAATAATCTTTCAGCATCTTCTGGCTGATTGTACAATAAGATGCATATACTTAAATCAATATCGCTCACATTGCTAACCATCTATTATGGCAAACGCCGGCATTGAAACAACAAATTTCCCACCACGCTTTAAAAATTCACCTTCTCGTTTAATAAACTCTGGCAAGAAATGCCAAGCTAATACAAAATAATAATCAGGCTTCATGCCTCTAGACTCTTCTTCTGAAATTACTGGAATTTCACTACCCATGGTAAATTTTCCATGCTTAACTGGATTTCGATCAGCTATTGCTTCAATTAATTGTGTATCAATTTCATAAAACTGTAGTGTTGTATTGCCCTTGGTAGAGGCGGCGTAGCCGTGAATTTTTTTACCTTTGGAAATTTCGCTCTTTAAAAAGTCCAATGTTTTATCTTTTTCTCTAATGATTCTTTTTTCAAATTCTTTATAGGTTTGTAAACTCTCTAAGCCTTGCGCCTTTTCATCATTAATCATGTCTGAGACTCGAGTGCTTGCTCCTGATGATAATCTTATGCTGCTTTCTGAGTTTTTCTTTCTAATATAGAAACACACACTACCTTCATTAATATGTTCCTTTAATTCAACATCGCATACCTCTAAATTATGCCTATCAAGAAGATTTGATAAAGAGAACAAAGAATAATATTCTAAATGCTCATGACAAATTCCATCAAAAGCATTGCGCTTTAGAAAAGAAGGGAGGTACATCATTTGAATAATAAACAAGCCATCATCATCTAGGCAGCTTTCAACATCTGAAACAAATGAATTTGGATCATCTAAATCATAAAACATGCCTATGGCGGTTATAACTTTCGCTTTTTTGTTATTAAAGTTTTTATTCCACTGAGAAGAGTTAAAAAAATCAACAATAATCTTTGTTGTTCCTTGAGTTCCATATTGTTCAAGATTTAATGCTGGCTCAAACCCTACAGTGTTTAAACCCTCTATGCCATAACTCCTTAAAAGAGTGCCGTCATTAGCGCCAATATCAATTACGTAATCTCCAGGCTTTAAATTAGCCATTGATTTTGCTTTACTAGCAATACTTCCTAATTCATCACGCATTGTTTTGTTGATGCCAGATCGGTACCAGTAATTACGATACATTGATTCGTTTGATACAGTGTGCTTTAGCTGTAACAATCCACACCCATCATTTTCATGGCTACAAAGCACTAAATCAAGTGGCGCTTTGATTCCATTACTACTATTTTGTTGATCTGAAAAGTCTGAGACATATAAATCACCCAAAGAAAGAACATTGGTTAAATCAGTCTTTTTACATACTCTGCAAGCTTTAATTTCTTGATAATTTTCCATGTTTTGTTTTAATTACTCGTTATTTTTGATAATATAATAGATAATTGGTTTGTCATATCATATCCTGATTGAAGACAGCGTTTTCTACCCCTCTTAGATATTTCAGAAATCAAATTGTTGTGTGTTAAATAGTACTGTATTTTTTCATAAAGCTCTTCATTAGTGGAGAAAAATTCAACCTCTTTTCCCTCAATAAATAATTCATTATGTCGACTGGTTCTTTCAGCAATTAGGAATGACTCACACGCATTAATCTCCATTGTTCTACTGGTAACCTCGTCTCGGTTAATTTTGCGCAAAAAACCTAAGTTAATCTTACTATTATTAATAACCTTTACATACTCTTCACCATAAACAGGCTTATCTTTAACTATTAGATTAGTATGTTTACCTTTTAACCCGCTCCAACCGTTACCAAAGATTGTAACTTTAACACCTTTAGAGCTCAACCAAATCATTGTCTCTGCCCGCTCTGCTTCGAAAGTTCCAACAAAACAAACATCGTATTTTTTGGTTTTTATATCGCTATACTTTGACAATGGCCTATGTAGATTTTCATCAAATGAATCCAAGAATAACTCTGTAGATTGGGCGCCTAATGTTTTTAACTCAATAAGATTATAAACTTTAGTAGTAAACACAATGTCGTAAATAGGTAGTGATTTATCGTAATATACACTTCGATTATGACTAGCAAACATATCATCTTCTGAGACTGAAATAATTTTAGCCAAGGGATTCTTGAGCCTTATACTCTTCAACGTGGAAGGTTTAAGCATGATAGATTTCTCAACCCATATAATATCAAAGACATTACTATCAACTAATTTAACCACTTTAGAATTTAAATTCTCTGTATCTAGTGGTATGCCTAGCTTATGAAAAATTCGGTATATCAATGATGGCTTATCTATGCCAGCCACATAGGGTACTTTAGTATTGCTAACCGTAACAACGGTTTTGACCAAATTCTCAAGTTTTTTAGCTCGCATAAGACTGCGCGTGCCTTCATTTAGATCACCTATGAATAATAATTTGCACATACCTGTAGTTCTTAACCGTTGCAATCTAACAAAGACACTTATTAGCCGTCACAGATCTGGTAAAAATTCAATCTGATAATCTTCTTTGTATTTGTCATTTGATGAGTCTAAAGCATGTGGGAAAATTCTCTTAGATTTTTTGATTTCAGGATGTGAGCTAAAAGTTGCCTCTATTACTAGAGGCAACTCTTCAGGAGTTGTCATGGCATAATTATTACAGTGAACGTGCGCTATATCTAAGGAGAAGTCGGCTATAAATTTTTCAACTTTTTCTATATGTATGTCCAAGTCATGAAATTCGATTGCCATAAAAGTATTCAATATCAAAGCTTGGTTATATGGCGTGATTTCAATCATAATTTAACTCCAGTATTATGTTATTTATAAGTCTTAACTAATTAATATTTTTCATATGTAGCGGATGCAAATGCGATTTGCGATGCCGCATATTCTTGATTGTATTTTCTTACAATAGATGGGGAATTATGCCCTAAATTCTCTCTTAATTTTTTATCTGACACTAAGTCTACTATATTTTCAGAAAGTTCATTAACATTACCATAAGCAAAGATACGCCCATTATCTCTAGTGACCAGATCTGGACCACAACCAACCAGATCTGACACAATAATAGGTAACCCATAATACATTGCTTCATTAACAACTAAACCCCAAGTTTCCCCCAGTCCCGAGGGTAGTACAAATAAATCAGCAGCAGCATAAATTCTGGGAAGTTTTGTTTGATTTTGAAATCCTAAAAAAATTACATTATTAATGTTATTACTTTTCGTATATTTTTCTAAGTCTTGCCTTTGTTCGCCATCACCAGCAAATAATAGGTGAGTGTTTTTTCCTGTTAAACTTTTTTGAGAAATTTCAAATGCTTTAAGCAGATCAAAAGGTCTTTTCTTTTCTATTAATTTACCCGTAAACAATACGACAATAGCGTCTTTACTTAACCCTAACTCTTGTTTTATCTGTTGTTTTTTGGGTTTTAAAATTCTTGCATTTTCCAAATGTGATTTGCTATCTACCGAATAGGGGACAAAAACTAATTTACTATCCTTAATACCAAATGATTTGTAAAACTTTTTGTTTTCACTTCCAATATATAGAAGCTTACTCGCTCTAGAAAAAATAAAATTTAACAATCCTTTTCGAATGTATGAGCGAAATCCAGATTTGCTAAATTCATGGCTTAGTGGTGATTCTCCATAAATAAGCAGTGGCGTTTTTGAGATGAATGCCATTATCATAACAATCCAATTTGAAAAAAGCGCCCAACCAAACACCAAAACAACGTCTGGCTTATTTTTTAAAAACTTGCTTATAACACCAAAATTAATACAGCCAAAAAAACTTGTTGATTGAGAAAAAGCATAATTTCTTAAAAAGCTATGCTTATATCCACCAAAAAGTGGCATGTCCCATTTAATTTTTGTATTAAATTCTTTATCAAAAGTTTCTTTAACGCCAAAATCCCAATAATAATAAACACTTAAATCTATTTCTTTTTCTGACGCAATATTTCTAATCAAACTTATTTGATACTGTATCGGGTGAGACATAAAGATTGATAAACGCGCTGGCTTCATAGGCTATTCATCCCCTGAACAAAAAAGCTAACTCTTTCATTCCATTTATTAGAGCCGTACATCTCAATCGATTGGTTTCTGATATTCAACCTTTGCTCTAAGGTTATGTTTTTTACGCTTTGCAAAACAGATGTAATTTTAGATGCCATTGCATCAATATCATCAGGATCTACTAAATAACCTAACTTTCCATCTAACAATGCCTCACGACAACCAAAACCATCAGACGCTATAATTGGAACTCCGCATGATAAGGCCTCAATAAAGACAATACCAAACCCTTCATTTTTTGAAGGTAAAATAAATAAATCACAAAGATTGTAAAGTTCTACGCGCTGGTCTGGTGTTACTGACCCCATTTGAATTACATTGTTTTTTAAATTAACATTTTCACGCAGCGCTTTCTCAACCCTTTCATCTTCTCCAGGACCCGCCATAACATACTTGATATTACTATCTTTGTTGGTAATTTTATCAAATGCTTCTAATACACGATGTTGACCTTTCTCTTCATCAGAGGATAATCGTGAAAGTGTTAATATAACTGTCTTACCATCCAGCCCATACTTTTTCTTTAATAAGGCTTTGTCCTCTTGAATATTGAATATGTTTTCATTAATTGAGCTTGGCAAATAAAAATAAGCATGATCAGGCAAATTAAATTGATTACTAATTAAGCTTTTTGTGTATTCAGAGATTACAATTACTTTGTCAGCCTTTTTTAAGGCTGAACGATGTAATAAATTAGTGATTCTAATTGCCTCTATGCCATAAATAGAAATAGAATACTTTGTGCCAAAAATTAGGTTAATTACAAGAGGTATGGAAGAAAAATATAAATGGCCACACACTACATAATCAAACTTATTACTCAGTAATTTTCCAGCTATTTTCAATAAAAATAATATTTTTTGAACTAGTCCACCTTTTTTGCGCTGTACCATATGTATATCGGTATCACATAACAAAATAGATTCTTTTAAATCATGATTATATTTTTCAATGCCGCCAATTAGTGCCTGATCTCCAGACAGGAATAAAATTTTCGCCATACATTTACAACTGTTTGAAGTAATTAATGGTGCTAATCAAGCCCTCTCTTAGCTCTATCTTAGGCATCCATTGTGTATTTTTCTTAGTTAACGATATATCGGGTTGTCGCTGTGTCGGATCATCCTCTGGTAATGGCAAGAACTCTATTGTTGATTTAGAGTTTGTAAGGTCAATGACACTTTGTGCGAGCTCCAATATTGTAAATTCTTTTGGATTTCCTATATTCATAGGTCCAGTAATATCATCATTTGTTGCCAGATTTTTATAATGACATCTATTAAATCATCGACATAACAAAAAGATCTGGTTTGACTACCATCACCATAGATTGTGATAGGCTTGTTTTGTAATGCTTGCATAATGAAATTTGAAACAACCCTGCCATCGTTTGGATGCATACGCGGACCGTATGTATTAAACAGACGAGCAATTTTTATTTTGACATTGTGCTGTCTATGATAATCAAAGAACAATGTTTCGGCGCAACGCTTACCTTCATCATAACAAGAGCGTATACCAATTGGGTTAACATTCCCCCAATAGCTTTCTTCCTGTGGATGCACTGTCGGATCACCATACACCTCACTTGTTGAGGCCTGAAAAGCTTTAGCTTTAGTTCTCTTAGCCAACCCTAAGATATTAATAGCGCCAATAACACTAGTTTTTGTTGTTTGCACTGGGTCCCATTGATAATGAATAGGGGATGCTGGGCAAGCTAAATTATAAATTTCATCAACTTCCACATAGACTGGGAATGTTACATCATGCCTCATTATTTCAAAATTAGGATTAGGAATCAAATGTTTTATATTGTCCTTAGTGCCACTATAAAAATTATCAAGACAAAGCACATCATTGCCATCATTTAGGAGTCTTTCGCATAAATGCGACCCTAAAAATCCAGCTCCACCAGTGACTAAAATTCGCTTCCTGTTAGATACTTTATTTATATTTTTTTTAACTCTCATTTGTAATTTTAGACCTTATTAAATTATTAATAAAAAATAGCATTTGATACGCCAATAATATTACGACTAATATTCCTAAGCCGCCTATATAGGTTGGAACCACCCATGACTCAACATGAGCAAAAGTTATTATCGCAGGAAAGGCTATTAAAAAATAACCAGACTTAGGTTCCGATAGAAACTTACTTGCTAAATTAGAGAACCAGCCAATAATCAAACCAAGATACAGAGAAACCATCAACACACCTGTTAAGCCATAATTCCAGTAGGCTTCAGCCACATATGTAGGGGCAATGGCACTTAATTCAGTTCCCCTACCCCCGCCATAATATTGAGCGTTGAGCTTTCCAGCATTATTGGTCATTATCGGCTTTTCTTGCCAAAATATTCTTGGAATTAATATAGCCCAAAATTTATCCAAGCTTTCTCCGCGTTGTCCTGCATTATACTCATTAATAAGATACCCCTGAATTGAGGCAACATCTAGTCTCATTCCAATATTCTTAACTTGTTTTTTTAATTTAATCTCTTCATCTAAATCGACTGTTTGATTCTTAGCAATAAACACTCCTGATTTCTTATCAAGCGTGTAGCTTGGATGTACAGATAACTCTTCGCTTTTTATGTATTTAGAAGCTAGCTCTGTCATAATATTTACCCTATCTAACAGAGAATTATGTTGCGCATTGTAATCAACATGTGCTCGTCCATATGTTACTATTGGGCTTATCATTATATAAACAAGAATAACTGCAGAAAAATAAATAACAATAGACTTAAGAGAATGATGTATAACTAGCGTACCGACAATAAACGCCAACAGAGTTGTAATAACATCTAACTTGCTCAATCCCAATAAGCCATTCGTTATAGCCATAATAAAAACTAAGCCGGCTATTAATTTAGTTGCTAAGTTAATCTCACGCCACAATATTCCAAGCAATAAAAGACTCACTGGTACAAAAAAATACACTTTATCAATAAAACTTCTTAATAATAAATCTTCTGCAATTGGAAAAAATATCAGCTTTAAAGTAACACCTGCAAACGCAATTAGTGCAATATAATTAAAAAATTTAATCAAATCACTTTGTTTTATTTTTTTTGCATATTTATTAGCCGCATAATCATTATTTGACGTGTATCGTAATACAGCGTAAACAACGCTAAGAATGATTAGCACTGAACTAGAGTTAAGTATATTAACATTAACAAGATAAGTTAGGTCATTGCCAAACAATTTATCCGCCCAAGGGTGTACATGCAACCCACCAGAGACAACTCCAAGTCCAAAGAAAACTCCCGTACCTAGAATAAACCAAGCCACTGGAACCATCACACTTCCACTACGGACCATTAAGAAAAATGTATACATAGAGCCAAAGAAATATATTGTAGGCACCATTAGTATCATTAATAAATACTCTGGCTCAAACACAAACATCAGTAAAGATAATAGAAAAAATACACCAGCGTTTATAAACGCGACACCCAATGCCTCATTCCATTTTTTTAAATTAATCATAATCAATTAAGGACATCATATGAAACAATATTTCTTCTACTAAAGGTTACAAATCTGGATGTGGCTATTATTTCTGCTTGATTCTTATTGATAAGAATATAGTTTGCTTCAAAAAAACGCTCCATCTCAGGGTGCCAGTTTTGATAAATCTCTATTGTGCTTTTGGAGATTTTTCCAAGAAAATAATTTTTATCGTCAATAAAATCAAAAACATCTTTCAAGAAACATTTAGCATTGATCCACCTATGATTATATTCGAATTGAAACATAGCGATAATTCCAGAATCTAATGATTTTTCAGCACCCAAAATTACATTTAAATCATTTCCTTCCGTGTCACATTTAATATAATCAATATAATTAATATTACAATCCACAACATACTGGTCGATTGTTGTAGATTCTACGCTAACCCTCTCACCCTTCTGAATGAATATTGAGTTTGTCTTGCTGTTTTTGTCATGAATATAGAAGTCCGAAGTGCCAACATAATTTGACATCAAAACATTGTTAAAAATGACATTATCATGGTAGCTTAATTTTCCCTTTAACGTGTTAAAAGTATCTATAGCAGGCTCAAAAACAACAACTTTAATATTAGCATTATGATTATTTTTTAGATGTAACAATACTTGATTAGACCACTCTCCAATATTGGCACCAATATCCATCATAACAATCTCACAATTGTCATTTTTATTTTTTAGTATTTTTTTTAAGAGAGAGTATTCTCCATTTGTTGCTGGATCATTGGTCAGTTCATTTCTAGACCATAAGTATAACCTACGCCCAATCACCCATAAAATCTTCCTAGGCATGTCCATTAAGCTATTATAAATCCTCACCCAATTTACTCATTTCTTTAAAAGATGGGCTGGTTTTTACTAGATGTTTATATGATCCATACGCAATTACCATTCCTTTATCAATCTCAAAAATTACATCGCAATTTTTAACTGTTGAAAGCCTATGTGCAATGATAATAACTGTTAAATCTTGACTGAGCTCATTAACAGACTCCATAACATATTTTTCTGTCATGTTATCAAGCGAACTGGTAGCTTCATCAAGAATTAACACAGTTGCATCCTTATAAAGTGCACGCGCAATACCAATTCTTTGTCGCTGACCTCCAGACAACTTAATGCCATGCTCACCAACATATGTATTGTACCCATCTGGCAGAGTATCAATCAAATCATTAAGTTTTGCTTTAGATGTGGCTAATTTAACACGATCCATATCAATCATCTCTGGTGTAACTCCAAATGCAATGTTTTCTGCAATACTACTGTCAGATAAAAAAATGAATTGAGGGACGTGCGATATGTTTCTTTGCCATGCTCTCATATTGCTTTTATTAATGGAGACGCCATCTACCAATATCCTCCCTTTATTGGGCATTATAAGACCCATGATAATATCAACTGCAGTACTCTTACCACTGCCAGTCCCACCGACAACTCCAACTCTAGAGCCTTTCTGTATAGAAAGACTTAAATTATCTAAAATTAGAGATTGTTTATTAGTATATTTAAATCTAACTTTATCAAGAACGATATCATGATTAAATGAAAGAGGACTGGGGGCTGGGCCCTCTAGCTCAGCTGGTATTTTTTGATTTAAAAAATCAATAGTATCAGACAGTGCTGCATAACCACCAACAAGATTTGCCCACGCAGCATAGGCTTGTTGCAATGCAGGCAGAAGTCTTTGAGAGCCGACTGCTAAAGCGCCTAATGCCGGCATAGACGACACTATCCCACCCTCTTGTTGACTTAAAATATATGCCAATATAGCAATCAAAACCATTCCCAATGCTTCCATTGATGGACGCGGGAAACCGCCTATAAAATTATTATCTCCATATGCTTGCCTAAGTCTCTTATCTGCTTTATGAAAACTATCGCAATAAAACTCATATGTCCCATCCAGCTGTACATCACGAACCCCGCCTAAACCTTCTTGCAGCACTTTAATCACATTAGTTTGTTCTGTATTAATACAATTACCATTATCAAGTAACTTCTTTTTTGTAAAAAAAGTAATTAACCCATAACTGACGCCAAAACCAGCTACACCAGTTAATGCGACAAAGGGATCAATAATAATGAGTGTTGCAATGATTGCGACCATAAGAACAGCAGAACTAACAAGTGTTAATATAGGCAAAATAACCCAAAAAACAACGCCATTGACTCTATTCACAATTCCACTAACAACGTCACTCGTGTTTCTAGAAATATGCACAGAATAAGGTTGATAAAGTGTACGCCTGTACACCTTTAAACTAATATCAGCACCACTAACAAAGGCTAATCTCGTACTAAACCATAAAAGTAGTAGCCTTATAATTCCAGCAACAATTGCAAGCGTTACAAAAATAATTGTCACTGGTAAAACCAACTGGTCGGCTGAGACAATATTGAAATATTGCATATACTCAGTTAGCAAGGGATGGTTAAACACCTGCTCTGGTTCAACTAATATCCCTAAAAAAGGCACAACTGCACCTAAACTTAGAACCTCTGCAAATACACTGATAAGCATTAATAGCATCAACAATATATATTGAGTTCTTCGATTTAACTCAAAATGACTCCATAATTCTTTAAGAAGGGATAGTAAATTCATCTTTTTCTTGAAAGTTGAGCTCTACTCATGAGGATGAGGTGTGGATACATCATATCCATGCTGCCCTACCAACTGATCTCTTTTAGCAATAGAAAGGTCATTTTTAACCATTTCCGCTACAAGTTGTTTAAATGTTATTTTCGGTATCCAGTCTAATTTTTCCTTTGCCTTTTTTGGATTTCCAAGAAGCGTTTCTACTTCCGTAGGTCGAAAATACCTTGGATCAACTCGAACAATTACATTTCCATCTTGATCAATTGCCTGCTCATCAAGACCTTGACCTTGCCATGTTATATGCATATCAAGCTCGTGAGCAGCCTCATTTATAAAGTCCCTGACGCTGAACTGTTCTCCTGATGCAATAACAAAATCTTCCGGTTTATCTTGTTGTAGCATTAACCATTGCATTTCAACATAATCCTGCGCATGACCCCAGTCTCTCTTTGCTTCTAAATTTCCAAGATACACACATTCTTGCAGTCCAAGCTTAATCCTTGCTAAGGCCATGGTGATTTTTCGCGTTACAAAATTCTCTCCTCGTACAGGGGATTCATGGTTAAACAATATTCCATTGCATGCATACAGTCCATAAGCCTCTCTATAATTCACAGTAATCCAATAAGCATAAAGCTTTGCAACAGCATACGGAGATCTAGGATAAAACGGCGTAGTTTCTGTTTGGGGTGTTTCTTGAACCAGTCCAAAAAGTTCGGAGGTGGATGCTTGATAAAAGCGCGTTTTCTTTGATAGGCCTAAAATTCTAATAGCTTCAAGTATTCTTAACGAACCTAATGCATCGGAATTTGCTGTATATTCTGGCTCCTCAAATGATACTGCTACGTGACTCTGTGCAGCAAGATTATATATTTCATCAGGTAGTGTTTTTTTAATAATATTAATTAGACTGCTTGAATCTGTCATGTCGCCATGATGTAAAAATAAACGCGCCTCTGGATCATGTGGATCTTTGTATAAGTGATCTATTCTACTAGTATTAAAAGAAGAACTTCTCCTCTTCATTCCATGTACAACATATCCTTTATTAATCAAAAACTCAGCAAGATACGCTCCATCTTGCCCCGTAATTCCTGTAATTAATGCAACTTTATCCATTTATTCTCCTTAATATTTTACAAGCGTAAATCTGATTCACTTAGCGACAAGACATATTTTAAATCATAAATAATTGCTTTATCGACTCCAAATGATTTGATCGTATCTGCACCCATTTCTTTAAATTCATTGTGAGCTACGGCAATAATAACAGCATCATAACAACCAATTTCTGGCACCTCAATCAACTCTATTCCGTATTCCTGTTTAGCCTCATCCTTAGAAGCCCATGGATCGTACACATCAACATTAGAATTATTAATACCCAACTCATTTACAATATCAATAATTCTCGTATTTCGTAAATCAGGGCAATTTTCTTTAAACGTAAAGCCCATAATAAGCACTCTTGCATCGTTAATACCAATCCCTTTGTTGCTCAAGATTTTAACTAATCTCTCTACAACGTAATGCCCCATATTGTCATTTAATTGACGGACTGCCGATATTATCTTTGGATAATAACCAATAGATTGGGCCTTGTGTTTAAGATAATAAGGATCTATACCAATACAATGACCACCTACAAGCCCTGGTCTAAAATTTAGAAAATTCCATTTACTGCCAGCCGCTTTTAAGACAGCTTCTGTATCAATATCAAGCTGATTAAAAATAATGGCTAATTCATTAATTATGGCAATATTAACATCCCTTTGAATATTCTCAATTACCTTCGATGCTTCTGCAATTTTTATACTTTCAGCCTTATGTGTTCCAGCAACAATAATTTCATTATATAAATCATCCACCATAGTGGCGATGTCTTCAGTTGAGCCAGAGGTTACTTTTTTAATGTTGGTTACTCGATGTTCTTTATCTCCAGGATTGATACGCTCAGGAGAATAGCCACAATAAAAATCTTTATTAAATTCTAAGTCTGAATGTTTTTCAAGGATTGGCACGCATACTTCTTCAGTGGCGCCCGGATATACTGTTGACTCATAAATCACAATATCACCTTTTTTTAGAATACCTCCAAGCATTTCGCTTGATTTTTCAAGCGGCGTCAGGTCTGGATTATTATTTTTATCAATTGGCGTTGGAACAGTGACAATAAAAATTCCACAATCCTCTATATCCGCCACATTAGACGTATAAGTAAGGTTGACTGCATCTATCAGTTCTTGATCCGTCACTTCAAGAGTTAGATCGTGCCCACTATGTAGCTCATTAATTCTAGATTGATTAATATCAAAACCGACAACTTCGCGTTTTTTTCCAAACTCTACTGCAAGAGGAAGCCCTACATAGCCAAGGCCTATTAGGGCTATTTTTTTATTATTCATAATTAGTTTTTTGAGAATAATTTAATAATTTATTTTGGGGTTAATTTTAAAAAAATGCTCATCAAATAGTCCATTATAAAACTATATGATTATATCTTGATAATTTAATTATTAAAACATTAATAAAAAAGACTGAATTTGCTCAATATATTTTTTTATACACAAATGATGTTTTTTTTAAACGAGCTAAAGCTAAATTAAACTCTCAATCTTTGCAAAGTGATTGGTTGCAACCACAAAACCTTTGACACTACCGCAGTCATATCTGACACCCTCAAATTTATAAGCAATGACTTTACCCTGTTTGGCTAGCGTCATGAGTGCATCCGTGATTTGAATCTCGCCGTTTTTATCTGGCGCTGTATTTTCAAGCACATTAAAAATCTCTGGTGTTAAAATATATCTACCAATAATAGCTAAATTAGTTGGTGCATCCGTTGGAGAGGGTTTTTCAACCATACTCTTAACCCGATAAACATTAGTAGAACCCTCTAATAGCCTACCCTCAATCACACCGTATTTATCAACCTGCGTCATTAACACCTCTTCAATAGCAACAATACAACACTCTGAGTGCTCTTCATAAAGCTTTGTCATTTGCTTAAGTACCGAATCGCCATTACTTGTACATAGGTCATCCGGCAGAATAACGGCAAATGATTCGCTGCCAATCAAGGGCTTGCCTGTATAGATAGCGTGACCCAGGCCCAACATCTCTTGTTGCTCAATATAAGTAAAGTCACACACACTTGATGCATGATTAACTTCATCTAATAAAGATTCTTTAGCTGTGCCTTTAATGCTGACTTCAATGTCTACGTGTGGCTCGAAGTGATCTTTAATGGCTTGCTTGTACTTACTAGTGACCATCGCCATAGTTGTCATGCCAGCATTCATCGCCTCTTCCACACCATATTGAATCAGTGGCTTGGTGAGAATTGGCAACATTTCTTTAGGGATGGCCTTAGTGGCTGGTAGAAACCGCGTGCCATAGCCCGCCACAGGGAAAAGACATTTATTAATCTTGCTCATGATTGGCTTTTTAAAATATCTTTCAAGATAGTCTTTCCATGTTCAACTCCTGGCTGGCCATAAGTGTTAATTTGTAAAAACTGACCAATAGTAGACACCATGAGCTGATAACTAAACATCAACTTGGCGATATTGTATTCATCAACTGTGGAGATAGTTACCACATCACACGGAATGTCTTTTTGCGCTTCCACCGATTTAATCGTGGCATCCGCCTGTTTATTAAGCAACTCATTAAAACTTAAGCCATTGACATAATCCAAGCCCAAATCTGTAAATTTTCCGTCGGCATCCGTCGGAATTGTGGCATTGTCTTTGAGGTCGCCCACCTTGATAAAGGTGACCGTTTTATCACGCACACCATCCATAATCAGCTGCAAAAAACTGTGCTGATCGACTGGGCCAACTAATGCCACTGGCGTCAACGCTTGGCGCGTATCATTAATATTTTTCTTGCCCAAAGATTCTGCCCAAAGCTGTACATACCACTTGTTAAAACTCTCAAGTGTTGATGAATAAGAAAACACCGCATTAATATTAAACCGCGACTTATTTTCAACCAAAAATCGCGCCTTTCTAATAATGGGCTTGTAATAAGCACCTTGCTCAAAAAAGCTATCTGATACACGCTTACAGCCATTAAGAAGATTGTCAATATCCACACCTACCATCGCCAAAGGTACCAAACCCACCGCACTAAACACTGAAAAACGCCCGCCAACATTTTCAGGC
>Ga0209992_10000787_pt1 | contig 39246 bp, 38 predicted proteins | sample 2SBtaG_2_FD_182564 | JGI IMG/M metagenome (GOLD analysis project Ga0209992, IMG submission 182564) | Deep subsurface microbial communities from Kolumbo volcano to uncover new lineages of life (NeLLi) - 2SBTROV12_ACTIVE470 metaG (SPAdes)... | ecosystem: Environmental > Aquatic > Marine >...
CGCGGTTGTCGACGATGGCGCGGACGTCCTGGGTGAATTCGCGGGCGCGGGCGTCGAAGCGGTCGTTGACCTGGTTCCAGGCCTGGACTTCGTCGGCCTGGTAGCCGGAGACCCGCTCGGTCCCGACCAGGCCGCTGCCCGGTGCCGGGTCCTGGGCCAAGGCGGTCAGCGGGATCAGCGCCAGCAGCAGCGTGAGACTGGGGGTCCTCATCACTCCTCCAGCCCCTGGCGGATGCGGGCGAAGTTCTCGCTGAGCTCGAGCAAGAGCTCCTGGCGTTCCTCGATGACGCGGTCGCGCTCCGCGGAGACCGACGACTTGCGCACCCAGTAGACGTCCACGATGCCCATGTCTGCGCCCATCACCGAGTCTCCGAAGACCCCGGCGAGCCAGCTGAAGCCCGCCTGGGTGATGTCAGACGTCAGCACGCGGGCCACGTTCAGGGAATTCTCCAGATCGACCGCCAGCACCTCGACTTCGCCGGCCTCGACCGTGAGCCGCTTGCGCACGGTGCCGAGCTCCTTGCGCTCCAGCGCGGTCATGGCCATGCCCGCGTGGCCGATCAGCCCGTCCAGCTCGTCCACCCGGTTCCACATCTGGTCGATCCGGACCAGGGTCGGGTCGCTTCCCTGGGCCTTGCGGCGGTAGGCGCTGTAGCCCTCGCGGAGCCGATCGAATTCTGCGGCGATGCCGCTCTGATCGGACTCGGCCTGTTCCGCCAGGAGCTGCTCCAGCGGGAACATGATGTTGCGGCGGGTCGTGTCGCTCTGGATGAGCTTGAGCTCGTCGGCGAGCCCTTCGAGCTGGGCGATCAGCTCGCCGGCCTCGCGCTTGACCTGGAGCTTCTCGACCTCGGTGAGCTCGGCGTCGCCGCTGTCGACGAACTCGGTGACGCCGTGGGCCTGGGCCTGGAGGTCCCGGACCAACTGCTCGAGCCGGAAGGCCCGCTGCTGCACGGCCTGGACCTGCTCCTCGTAGATCTGGAGCTTGTCGTTCTTGATCGACTCTTCGTCCTGTTCGCTGATCACGCCGTTGCGCAGGTCCTCGCGCTGTTGCTGGAGACTGCGGACCTCGGGACGGAATTCCGCCGGCAGGTTGGCCAGCAGCCAAGCCTCCTCGGACTCCAGCAGGTCCTGCTTGACCCGCAAGGACTCGTTGTTGGCCCGGCGCAGCTCCCGGCGATCGGTCTGGAACGAGCCCAGCGCGCCCGAGCCGAGCTCCAGGGCTTCCTGGATCTCGATGACCAGCGCCTGGGCTTCTTCCAGGTCGGCCATCTGCTGTTCCAGGTCGCGGTAGACGCTGAGGGAGCGGCCGACGTCTTCCTTGGAGGTCAGGAGCTCCAGGGCGTAGCGGGGCACGTTGCCCTCGTTGAAGGTGCCCTGCTCCAGCTCTTCCAGGCGTCCGAACCAGTCCACGTCGCCGGCGCCGGCCAGCTCGCCGATGGTGTCGGCGATGGGCGTGTATTCCTCGACGATGGCCTCGTACCGGTTCAGGGCGGCCTCGTACTCCTCGAGCTTGCGGTGCAGGTGGCCCTGGACCAGCTTGAGCTGCGCGGTGTAGCGGTGCTCCGGGTAGGCCAGCAGGAAGATCTCGACGGCTTCGAGCGCGCTCTGGTAGTCCTCTTGCTTGATGAAGGTCCAGACGACCTCGTAGAGGGCGTCGTCGAAGTGGGCCGAGTCGCGTCCGATGCGCTGGTAGAAGGTGCTGGACCGCGCGAAGTCGCCGGTCTCGTAGTACAGGCGCCCCAGGGCCAGCTGGGCCAGGTCCACGACCGCCCGGTCGTCGGCGCTGGTGATGCTGACCTCGCAGGCCCGCTGGAATTCGCCGATGGCGTCGTCGTAGCTGCCCTCGACCACCAGCACCGTGCCGTAGAAGTACCGGGCCTTGGCGTACCAGCCGCTCCCAGGCTCGATCTCTCCGAAGAGGGACTTGGCCCGGGCGTGGTCGCCCTGGAGGTAGAAGGACTTGGCCAGGGTGTACTTGATCTGGTCCGTGGGCTCGACGCGCCCGGTCAGGATCCAGGTGTTGTAGAGGGAGTAGAAGGCGTCGGCGCGGCCCACGATGCTGAACAGCTCGAGCTGCCGCCGGACAGCATCGGCGAAGAAGACGTGGGTGGGACCCGCGTCGATCAGGGCGCCGTAGACCTCTTCGGCCAGGACCAGGTTGCCCATCTCGAAGAGGCACTCGGCCAGGTACCAGCTCGCGTCGCCGGCGAGGCCGGGATCCCGCAGGGAGCCGGACTCCACCAAGGTGAAGAACTCCCTGGCCGCCCGGTCGTAGTCGCCAACCAGGTAGGCATAGACCGCGTCTTCGTAGCGCTCCTGGGCCTCGCGGTTGCCCATCAGGCCGCGGCGCGTGGTCAGGTCGTCGGAGATGGTGCGCACCACCCCCTCCAGATCACCGATCCGCGCGTCCAGACGGTCCAGATCCTCGGCGGACCCGGGGCCCGCGGCCAGCGCGACCGCGGCGATGCTCAACAGTCCCAGCAGGCTCATCTACTCCTCGGCGGACTGGCGCACGGTCTTGAGCACGTAGGCGACCTCGGGGCCCTGGGTGAAGGAGCGCCCCACCCCCTCGGGCTCGTCCAGGACGATGCGGACGTTGGAGACGTGACCGTCCTCGGCCGCAAAGGCGAAGGCGCTCTGGACCTTGAAGGTGTAGCCGTCGACGTACTTGAAGATGCCGAAGCCATTGCCGCGGACCACGGCGGTCACGGTGACGTTGTGGTTCCCAGGCGGCACGGCGCCGTCCCAGAGCTTCAGCTCACCTTGCTTGTCGAGCTCGCCGGTCGTGTCGGTGCGACTGAAGATGGACTGTCCATCCAGGTAGTAGCTGATCGACTCCAGGGTGTAGGTGCCACCCAGCTCGTTGAGGTGCCACAAGACGGCGCGCGAGCCGCTGGTGGAGCCCTGGATCACGATCTCCTTGAGCAGCTGCAAGGTGGCCTTGGCGCGGAACACGCGCTCCTTGAGGGCGTTCGTGTCCTCCTCGACCGTGAGCAGCTGTCGGTTGAAGTCAGGGTCCGTGGCGGGGGCTTCTTGTTCAGAGGCTTCGGTGTCCTCGACCGCGTCCTGGGCGTCTGCATCCGCCAGGAACGCCAGCGGCGCCCCCACGAGGAACAGCAGTCCCCAGGCCCACGTGGCACGTCCGATCATGGGTTTCGCTCCATCTCCTGGCCCGGCGCAGAGGTCTCCCCACCGAGCGGCGCATGCGCCTTGTATACCGACCCGTAGAGATCGGTGTCAATCGAGGGGGGTGGCCCCTCTGTCCTGGGGATCGGCCCGATCGTCAAGGCGTGCCCGCCGTGGCGGGCTCCAGGCTGGTGACCGCACCGTCCAGCTCACACAATGCCCCGCAGAAGCGGTCGGCCACCTGGCGGGCTCGCGCGATGGACCCCGGCAGCTCGTTGACCAGGTAGGCAAAGGCGTAGAGCTCGCCGTCTGCGGCTTCTACGGTGCCTGCCAGGCAGTGCACCCCGTCCAGGGTGCCGGTCTTGCCTCGCACCCGATCGACCTGGTCGTCTTCGGCGAAGCGGGCCCACAAGGTGCCGTCCCGGCCCCCGATGGCCAGGCTCGCCATGAACTCGTGTCCGACCCGGGGATCACCTGCCATATCCGCCAGCACCGCGGTGAGGTGCGTGGGGCGCAGGCGGGCACTTCGGGTCAGACCCGAGCCGTTGACCAGCTTGAATTCCTCGCGCGGAATGCCCAGGGAAACGAGGTAATCCCCGAGCACCTCCAGTCCGGCCGCGGTGGTGCCCTGGGCGCCGCTGACCTCGGCCCCCAGGGTCTTCAGCACCTGCTCGGCGATGAAGTTGGAGGAGTACTTGTTCATGTCCATCAGAATCGATGCCAGCGGCGGGGACTTGAGAGAGAGGATCTCGTCGGCGGCCTCGGGAACCTCTCCGTCCACGTAGGCACCCGCCACGGACACGCCCTGGGCCCGCAACTGAGCCGCAAAAGCGGCGGTGAAGTAAGCGGACGGATCCGGCACCGTCCGGTAGTACCGGACCGCATTGGCGCTCAACGGCACGGTGCCTGTGAGCACCAGGGACATCGAGCGGCCGGTCACGACGCGCTCGAGCTTCACGTGGCGTCGACCGCTGGTGGTGGTCTTGACCCGATTCTCGATCTGGACCACCCCCGGTGCCTCGGTCTCCAGGGCCACTGCGGCCGGATCCCCGGCTTTCGCGCCCGGGCGGACGACCACGGCGACCGTGTCGAAGTTGAGGGCCAGGGCACCCACGTGCGCGAAGTAGCTGGGCCCTCGGGCGACGTCGCGAGGCTTGTCCCAGCCGGCCGTGGGCCAGGACCGGTCGAAGAACGTGTCGTCGAAGATCACGTCGCCCTCGATCCGCGCGAGGCCATTGAGGTGCAGGTCGTAGACGAGCTTCCAGAGCTTCTCGAGCACCAGGGTCGGATCGCCGCCGCCCTGGACGTAGAGGTTGCCGTCCAGCACACCGTCGGGCCGGAGCTCCCCGTCCGTGAGCACCCGGGTCGTGAAGCGGTAGGAGGGGCCCAGGGTCTTCAGGGCGCCCGCGGCCGTGATGACCTTCATCGTCGACGCGGGCACCATGCCTTGATCGGCCTGGTAGCCGAAGACCTCCTCTCCGGTCCGGAGCGACACCACCTGGAGGGCGACCTGGGCATCCTGGAAGAGTCGGTCATCCGTCAGCGGCGCGAGGATCGGGTCCAAGGCCGGCGCAGGTGCAGGCCGCACGGGCAGCGGATCCCGGGGGACCGGCTGCACGACCGGCGTGGCTGTGTCGGTGGGCGGTGGATCCGCCGCCAGCAAGGGTCCGGTGGCAGCCAGGGCTCCGAGGAGCACCAGCCCCGACACGACTCGCTTCATCGCCACGCCTCCTGACCCGCCACGCCGCCCGACATGAAGGGGACACATCGACCCCCCTCCATCTTGCGGAAGGGCCGTGTGGTCTGTGTGTCCTTGCCGGTGTCAGTCCTGTAAAGCTTCGTCATGCGACCTTGGCCTGGAGCGAGCTGCGGGGCGGCCTGGTCCCCGATCGAGGGGGCCGGCCTGGGGGTTGGCGAGGAGACTTCGAGGGAACCTCTTGTCATGTCAAGACCCACCTCGTCTATCGTAGCCCACCTCACGGGAGATCCATGACGTTGTTGCTCGCCGTCGCACTGGGCACGACCCCGGTCCTGGGCGAAGTCCCGGACCCCGCCGGCTACACCCCGCCCGCCGCCGCACTGGCAGGCGAAGACGGCGCGGGCGCCACGTGGGTCAACCCGGCCAACCTGGGCTTCGACCCGGACGCGAGCTTGGCGCTCTACTACCGCCAGGGCCTGGACCAGTCGGGACAGCAGTTCGTGCTGTCGTCCGCCGCTGGGGGCCTCGGGCTGTCCCTCCACCACCGGCGCCCGACGGGCGAAGCCGCGTGGTGGGCCCTTCGGGGCGCCTTTGCCCTCCAGCTCCCCGAGAACCTGCGCGCCGGCATCGCGGCGTCGTGGAACCTGCCGGGCGGGGCGTCGCCTGCCTTCCTGTCCTGGGACGTGGGCCTGAGTGCGCGTCCCCTCCCCTGGCTAGGGCTCGCGGCCGTCGGACGCAACCTGGGGAGCCCTTCGCCGGACCAGCAGGTGTTCGGCACCTATGGCATCGGCGCCGTGGTCCGTCCCGCTGGGGACCGTGTGATGGTCGGGCTGGAGTACCAGGCCGTGGATCCGTCGATCACGGATCTGGACCAGCGCCGGACCTTGCGCACCACGTTGCGCATTCACGCGCGGGACGGCCTGGACCTACACGGCCAGGGCGACTGGAACCTGGACCCCAGCTCCGGGCTGGCCGGCGTCTCGCTGGGCGTGGGCCTGGAGGTCACCCTGGGCAGCTCGAGCATCGGTGGCTTCGCCGGAGACAGCCTGGAGTCGGCGTCGGCGTGGCTTGCGACCAGCGACACGGAAGAGTGGCTGCTCAGCCCCCGCAAGCAGGTCCCGGTGGTCGACCTGACGGTGCCCCACCCGTACGAAGCGAGCGAAGGCCTGCTGGCGGCCCCCACCGAGACCTACCTCCAGCTGCTGGACCGTCTGGACAGGGCGGCCAGCGACCGCAGCGTCCAGGGCGTGGTGGTCGAGCTGGGCACCACCCCCTACTCCCTGGCCCAGGTCCAGGAGCTGCGGACCGCCGTGGAGCGCGTCCGAGTGACCGGCCGGCCGGTGGTCTCCTACCTGAGCGCCGGGGCCGGCAACGCCGCCTACATGATCGCCGCGGGCACGGACCGGATCTTCCTCCACCCGGCCGGGGAGCTCGATCTGGTGGGCCTCAGCGCCGAGGTCCAGTACCTCAAGGGCGCGATGGATCTGGTCGGCGTGGAGCAGGAGTTCGCCTGGCGGGGCGAGTACAAGTCCGCCACCGAGACCAACACCCGCACCGCGCCGTCTGCCCCCGCCCGCGAGCAGATGGACACCCTGCTGGACGACCTGTACGAGAACCTGCTGGCGGACACCAGCCGCGGGCGCAGGTTCACGCCGGAAGAGCTCGGTGAATTCGTCGACGGCGGCCCCTACACCGCGGCCGAGGCCCTGGACATGGACCTGGTCGACGGGCTGATCTACCCGGATCAGCTCGAGGACTCCGTGGCCGATCTCTTCGCGTCGGGCTTCGATCTGGAAGAGGACTACGGGCTGTACCCGGACACCCCAGGCTGGAACAGCGCCCACGAGATCGCCGTGGTCTACGTGACCGGGGCCATCGTGTCCGGCGAGTCCAGCTCGGGGGGGCTGATCCAGGGCGCGTCGACGGGCTCTGCCACCGTGGTCCGGCACCTCCGAAGGGCGGCCCAGGACCGGCGGGTCAGGGCCGTGGTGTTGCGGGTGGACTCGCCGGGGGGATCGGCCTTTGCGTCCGACGAGATCTGGCGAGCGGTCCAGCTGGTCCAGCGGGAGGGCAAGCCGGTGGTCGTGTCGATGGGCGGCACCGCGGCATCGGGCGGCTACTACGTGGCCTGCGGCGCCGATCTGATCCTGGCCGAGCCCACCACCGTGACCGGCTCCATCGGCGTGTACGGCGGCAAGATGAACTTCGCCGACGCCTACGACACCCTGGGCATCACCCACCACACCTACAGCCGCGGCCGCAACGCGGGCATGTTCACGACCAGTCGCGCCTTCGACCCCGTGGAATACGCCGCCCTGGACCGGATGATCGGCGAGACCTACCGCCAGTTCAAGGAGCGGGTGGCCGAGGGGCGGGAGATGACGGAAGAAGAGGTCGAGGCCGTCGCCCGAGGCCGCGTGTGGTCCGGTCAGCGGGCGCTGGAGCACGGGCTGGTCGACGAGCTCGGGGGGTTCCAGGACGCCATCGACGCCGCCCGTGCCTTTGCCGGCCTGGGCCCCGACGCGGACCTGACCCTGGTGAGCTACGGCGGCGGCGGCGGCCTGAACGGCGTCTACCTGCCCCAGAGCATCCGAACGGCTCTGGACCCCGGGATCTCGCTGCCGCCGACGCTCGTGGAGTGGGCAGGGTTGTTGCCCCTGGCCGATGAGCGGCTGCTGATGCTCCAGCCCTGGCAGCTCGAGGTCCACTGATGGGCGGGCCCGCTCCCCGCTTGCTGGTCGTGGACGACGACCGTGCCGTGCGCCACTCCCTGGAGATCAACCTGCGCAAGAGCGGGCACGACGTGACCCTGGCGTCGTCGGCCGAGGAGGCCCTGGGCCACCTGAGCGGCCGGCCCATGGACCTGGTCATCACCGACGTGGCCATGCCGGGCACGTCGGGCATGGAGCTCCTGGCCCAGGTCAAGGAACAGTGGCCCGAGGTCCGGGTGGTCGTGATGACCGGCTACGGCTCGGTGCCCGACGCGGTCAAGGCGATGAAGACCGGCGCCGACGACTACATCATCAAGCCGGTGAGCAAGGAGGAGCTGCTCTTGATCGTCCAGAGAGCCCTGGACGAGAAGGCCCTGCTGGCCGAGCTGGTGCACCTGCGCCAGGAGGTCTCTGCCAAGTACGGCTTCGAGGCGATCATCGGTGCGACACCCGCGATGGTCGAGGTCTACGAGCTGATCGCCGCCGTGGCCGACACCAACGCCCGCGTGCTGCTCCAGGGACCGACAGGCACCGGCAAGGAGCTGATCGCCCATGCGCTGCACTACCGGAGCCAGCGCCAAGCCGGCGCGTTCATCCGTGTGAACTGCGCGGCCCTGCCCGAGGCCTTGCTGGAAAGCGAGCTGTTCGGTCACGAAAAGGGCGCCTTCACAAGCGCGGTCCGGCAGCATCGGGGCAAGTTCGAGCAGGCCAACGGCGGCACGCTCTTCCTGGATGAGATCGGGGAGATCACCCTGGCCACCCAGGTCAAGCTGCTCCGGGTCCTGGAGTCCGGCGAGTTCCAGCGGGTCGGCGGCCAGGAGACCTTGCGGGTCGACGTGAGGGTCATCGCCGCCACGAACCGCGACCTGCGCCAGGAGGTGGCCGACGGCAACTTCAGGGAGGACCTGTACTACCGGCTCAACGTCTTCCTGATCCAGGTGCCGCCGCTCAAGGACCGCCGGGACGACATCCCGCTGCTCGTCGACCACTTCTTGACCCACTACTGCCAGGAGCTCGGCCGACCGGTGCCCAAGGTCTCGATGACCACGATGGAGCGACTGACCCAGTACGGGTGGCCCGGGAACGTCCGGGAGCTGCAGCACGTGATCGAGCGGGCGGTCATCCTGACGCGCAGCGATGAGCTCAGCGGGGTCAAGCTCACCGAGGCACCGTCGCTGGACCGCCCGGACGAGGCGATCCTGCCCGAAGGCATGACGGTCCAGGCCGCGCTGCGGGAGTACGAGCGCAGGGTGTTGATCCAGGCCCTCAAGGACGCCCAGGGGGTTCAGGCCCGGGCGGCGCGCAGGCTCGGTATCTCCCGGTCGAACCTGAACTATCGAATGAAGCGCCTGGGCATCTCCGTGCGGGCCATCGAGTACGAGTGACGCCCCGCGTTGACAGGGCTTCGGCGCCCGTTAAACGCCCGGCGTTCCGTTGCCGATGCCCCCCGGTCGAACACGCCGCCACTGTCGTGGATGTTGTTGCTGACGCCGTCGACCGCTTTGGTAGAACGCCCCCGTCGAGATTGCTCGCTGAGGCACGGGATGGTTTGACAGCAGAGAGGTTCGGCCAGGTAGCTCAGTTGGTAGAGCAGGGGACTGAAAATCCCCGTGTCGGCAGTTCAATTCTGTCCCTGGCCACCTCTCTCGCTGTCATCACCGGTCTGGGCGGCTGCGACGCGCCCTCCTTTGGGCCCTTCGAAGACGACTGCGAAGCGACCTGCAGAGTGGCTGCCCGCGAGCTGGACCAGTGCGATGACACCGGCGGCTGGCCCGCCCTGGGCGCCGAAGACAGCACCTCCTGGCGCACGAGCTGCCAAGCGGACTGGGAGGACATGCGGCGGGACCTGAGCGATCTCGAGCGGGACCAGGCCCTGGAGAGCTGCACCGCGATGCTGGCGCTGGCCCGGGACGCGACCTGCGAAGAGCTCTGGACGCTGTACCAGCCATGACCGTCGAGAGGGGATAGCCCCACCGCTCCCCTGCCCTCCCGCTGGAGCCGTCATGCGCGACCTCGTCCTGGCCATCGACCAGGGAACCACCGGCAGCACCGGGCTGCTGCTCGACCGCGACCTGAGGGTGCTGGCCACCCACAACGTGGAGTTCCCCAACCACTACCCCCAGCCCGGGCACGTGGAGCACGATGTCTCGGAGATCTGGACGTCTGTCGAGGGGGCGGTCACCGGTGCCCTGGCCAAGGCCGGGGTCGACGCGGACCGCATCGCCGGCATCGGCATCACCAACCAGCGCGAGACCAGCGTGTTCTGGGACCGCGACACCGGGGAGCCTCTGCACCGGGCACTGGTCTGGCAGGACCGTCGGACGGCCGACCGCTGCCAGCAGCTCAAGGACGCCGGGCACGAGGCGCGCTTCAAGCGGGGCACGGGCCTGGTGCTGGACCCCTACTTCTCGGGCACCAAGGCGGCGTGGGTGCTGGACAACGTGCCCGATGCCCGGGCCCGGGCGGCGGACGGCCAGGCCCTGTTCGGCACCATCGACAGCTGGCTGACCTGGCGGCTGTGCGGGGCCCACATCACGGACCCGTCGAACGCGAGCCGCACGCTCCTGATGGACCTGGACAGCCTGGACTGGGATCCGGCGCTGCTGGACCTGCTGGGCGTGCCGGCCGCGTGCCTGCCTCGGATCGGCGACTCGTCCGAGGTCTACGGCGAGACCCGCGGCGTGGGCTTCCTGCCGGACGGCATTCCCGTGGCCGGGGTGATCGGGGATCAGCAGGGGGCCTTGTTCGGCCAGGCCTGCTTCGCCCAGGGCATGGCGAAGTGCACCTATGGGACCGGGGCCTTCGTGCTGCTGAACACCGGGGGCGACAAGGTCTACTCGGACAACGGCATGCTGACGACCGTCGGCTGGCGGGTGGGCGGACGGGTGACCTATGCCCTCGAGGGCTCGGCCTTCATCGCCGGCGCCGCGGTGCAGTGGCTGCGGGACGGCCTGGGCATCCTGGGCTCTGCGGCGGAGATCGAGACCCTGGCAGCGTCTGTGCCCGACAGCGGCGGCGTGACCTTTGTGCCCGCCCTGGCGGGACTGGGGGCGCCCCACTGGCGGCCCGACGCGCGGGGACTGCTGAGCGGGATCACCGGCGGCACCACGCGGGCCCACATCGCACGGGCCGCGCTCGAAGGCATCGCCCTGCAGATCGGGGACATCCTGCGGGCGATGAGCGCGGATCTCGGAGGCCCTCTGCGGGAGCTGCGGGTCGACGGCGGCGCTGCCCGCAACGACCTGCTCATGCAGTTCCAGGCCGACGTGCTGGGGACCCGCTGCGTCCGCCCGACCCAGCTCGAGACCACGGCCCTGGGCTCGGCCTTCCTGGCCGGGCTGGCGGTGGGTCTGTGGGCGAGCCCCAGCGCGGTCTCCGACGCGTGGGCCCAGGACCGGGCGTTCACGGCGGGCCTGACCGAAGCCGACCTGGCCGAGACCCTGGCCCGTTGGCAGGCAGCGGTCTCCCGGGCGTGATCGGGCTCTGGCTGGTGGGGGTCGCCCTGGCCCAGGAAGCGGACTGTGCCGACGGGCGCGACGCCTGGCTGGCCGAGCTCCAGGCCAGCGGGACTCGCCGGGCCTATGGCTGCCTGGCGGCGGATTCCACGGCCGCGCCGGACCTGATCGAGCGGGCCGCGGCGACAGACGACCCAGCACGCCTGACCCGGGCGCTGGCGGTGTGGCGACTCCACCGGCTGGACGCCGAGGTCACGCCGGCCGAGGCCAGGGCCTACAACCCTTCGGATCGCCGACTGCTGCTCGACGGCATCAAGGCCCACCGCGGGCGCAAGTCCCCGGCGCCCGATCACGCCAAGGTCCTGGAGAGCCTGGACTGGTACCAGCCCGACGACCGCTACACCGACGCGCGCCTCACGGCCTTGGACCACCGCAACCTGGCGATGATCGAGGCGCCGCCCCCGGAGCCGGTGCCGGTGGCCGCGGAGGCGCCAGAGGGTCCGGCGCCCGAGGCCCAGAGGGATCGCTGTGGCTGCTCGGCGAGTCCCGCGCAGGGCCTTGCGCCGGCGCTCCTGGCGCTCCTGGGCCTGGTCAGCTGGCGGCGTCGTCGAGCTGGCCCAGGAGCCAGTGGAGCACCACAAAGGGCTGCTCGGCCTCCTGGGGGGTGAAGCGGCACTCGAAGCGGACCGGATCGACCGAAGGCACGGCGAAGCGACGGGGCTGGGCCTGGGCGAGGGACTCGAGCTTCGCCAGCGGGACTTCGCTCTCCGGGGCGAGCTCCAGCAGCACCCGCACCTTGAGCCAGTCGCAGCGCGCGATGCCCAGCTCGCGGCAGCGCAGGCGGACCTCGAGCAGGCGCCCCAGGTCCAGGGCTTCGACCGGGATGGTCCCGTGCTCTGAGGCGGCGTGGTCCAGCAGGTTTCGAATCTGGGTGGCGCTGCGGGCCGAGGCCAGGGCCTTGTACGTGAAGAGCCGGTCCTCGATCCGGGGGATCCAGGTCTCGGGCAGGAACGTGGGCCGGGGCACGTTGACCTCGGGATCGAGCTGCTCTCGATGGACCCGGCCTCGGGCCTCATCGATGGCTTCCTCCAGGAGCGCCACATAGGTCTCGAAGCCGACGGCCTGGATGTTTCCGTGCTGTCGCTCCCCGAGCAGGTCCCCAGCGCCCCGCAGGTCCAGATCAGCGGTGGCCACCGCGAAGCCCGACCCCAGCTCGGTGTGCTCCTGGAGCACCCTCAGCCGCTTGATGGCCTTGCGGCTGAGCGGGTTCTCCTCGTGGACCAGCAGCGTGCAGTAGCCCCGCACGTGGGACCGCCCCACTCGCCCACGCAGCTGGTAGAGCTGGGCCAGGCCGAACCGCTCGGCGTGGTCCACCAGGATGGTGTTCACGGTCGGCATGTCCACCCCGGACTCGATGATGGCGGTGCAGACCAACACGTCGAACTCCCGGGCCACGAAGCGCACCAGGACCTGCTCGAGCCGACGGGCATCCATGCCGCCGTGGGCGATGTCCACCCGGGCCTCGGGCACCGCCTCGGACACGGTCCTGGCGGCGTCGTCGATGGTCTGGATCCGGTTGTGCACGAAGAAGGCCTGGCCGCCCCGCTGGAGCTCGCGCAGCAGATCCTCGCGGATGCGTCCTTCGCCCCAGCGGCCCACCGAGGTGCGGATCGGCAGCCGGTCCCGCGGGGGCGTGGTGATGACCGAGAACGTGCGCAGGCCCGTGACCGCCATGTACATCGACCGGGGGATCGGCGTCGCGGAGAGCGCCAGCACGTCGACCTCTTGCCGGATGGCCCGCAGCCGGGCCTTCTGCTTCACGCCGAAGCGGTGTTCCTCGTCGATGACGATCAGGCCCAGATCCTGGAAGCGCACGGTGCGGCCGAGCAGGCTGGTGGTCCCGATGACCAGCTGCACGTCGCCGGTGCGCAGCTCGGCCAGCAGGGCCTTCTTCTCTGCGCCGGTGGTGAAGCGAGACAGCAGGCCGACGCGCACGCCAAAGGCTGCGAAGCGGTCGGAGAAGGTCCGGTAGTGCTGGTAGGCCAACACGGTGGTCGGGCACAACAGGGCGACCTGGCGGCCTTCGTCGAGCACCCGCATCGCGCCGCGCAGGGCGACCTCGGTCTTGCCGAAGCCCACGTCACCGACCACCAGCCGGTCCATCGGCTGGCCCCGCTTGAGGTCGTCCAGCACGGCGCTGATGGCCATGGCCTGGTCGGGGGTCTCCGTGAAGGGAAAGGCCTCGGCGAAGCGGCGGTAGCGCGGCGACAGCCCCACGTAGGCGTGACCGGGTCGGGTCTTGCGGGCGGCCTGGAGCGAGAGCAGCTCGTGGGCCAGCTTGAGCACAGCGTCCTTGACCCGGGCCTTGCGGGTCTGCCAGGTGTCCCCGCCCAGGCGGTCCAGGCGCGGCGCCTTGCCGCCTTCGCCCAGGTGGTACCGGGAGAGGGCGTCCAGCCGCGTGACCGGCAGGTACATGCGGCCGTTCCGGTACTGGAGCTGGACCATGTCCTGGATGGCCAGGTCGAGCTCCACCCGCTTCAGGCCCCGGTACTCGCCGATGCCGTGGAGCCGGTGCACGACCAGGTCCCCTTCCTTGAGCTGGGCAAAGGTGGTGACCGAGGCTTCGCGGGCGGCCTGGCCGACGGTCTTCTGGCGCGTGCCCCGGTTGCGGAGCTTCTCGCCGAAGACCTCGTCGGCCGTGACCACGATCAGGCGATCGAGGGGGGCCGTGAAGCCCCGGGGCAGATCGCCGACCACCTGGGTGAGCACGCCGGGGGTCCAGCTGGCGGGGTCGGTGTCGGCGGTGCGGTGGGGGGTCAGCTGGTGGGGCAGCAGCAGGGCGCCGATGCGCTCGGCGCGGAGCTCCGAGTCGACCACCAGCCCGATCCGCCAGCCCTCGGCCAGGCGATCCCGCAGCTGGGCGGCGACCGGGGCCAGAGAAGCGCCGGTGCCGACCCGCAGCGCCCCGTTGTCGGTGAGGCCTGCGTCCATGGCGTCGTCCAGCCCCAGGGGCTCGATCCGGGCTGCAGGCGTTAGGGCGTGCCAGATCTCGGACGGCGCGACATAGCGCTCTGAGGGGCCGACCAGGGGCTGATCGCCGTCGTCCAGGGCGTCGAAGCGGCGCTGGGCGGTGGTGGCGCTGGCCTGGGTCCGCTCGCGCACCCGCTCGCTGTCGATCACGACCCACAGGGCGTCGCCGGCGTGCTGCCAGGCGGGCACCAGATCGTGCAGAGCCGGGAGCCAGGCGTCCACGCCGGAGAACCGGATGGAGGCCTTGAGGTCCTCGAGGACCTCTCGCCGCCGCTCGGTCCCGCGCCCGAGCTCCGCGACCCGGTCCCGCAGCACCGTGGCGGCTCGGGCCAGGGCGTCGGCGGTGAGCACCTCTTCTCGGGCGGGCAGCAGCCGGACTGTCTCCAGAGGGTCCAGGACCCGCTGGCTGGCCGGATCGAAGTGGCGGATCTCCTCCAGGTCCTCGTCGAAGAAGTCCAGGCGGACCGGGCGCGAGAGGCCCGTGGGCCACAGGTCGAGCAGGTCCCCCCGGCGGGAGAAGGTCCCGGGGTCCTCGACCCGCCCGACGCCCAGGTAGCCCAGGTCCGCGAGCTGACCCGCCAGGGCGGCAGGGTCGTGCACGTCGCCGGGCCTCAGGGTCGGGCTTCGCGCGAGCAGTCCGGGGGGCAGGACCTTCTGGCGCAGCGCTGCCCCCGTGGTCAGGATCAGGCCTGGCGCCTGGGCGGTCGCCAGGGTGGCGATGCGCGTGCGGGGCAGGTCGGGATGGGGCGACAGGCCGTCGTAGGGCCGCACGTCGTCGGCCGGGAGGAGCCGGACGTGGAGCTCGGGCGCGTGGAAGCGGGCCTCGGCAGCCAGGCGACGGGCCTCGGTGGCGTCGGGCACGACCACCCAGACCGGGCGCACGCTCTCCGTCGCAGCCTGGGCCAGCAGGTAGCCAGCCGCGCCCTCTGGCACGCCGGTCAGAACCGCTCCGGGCGTCAGGAGACCCGGTAGGCCCCCCAGCCAGACCGCGCTCAAGAAGCCTTCGGCGACTCGCTGTCCACGTCTTCGCCCCGGTCGACGCCGATGCCGCGCTCTTCGGCCTGGGCGGCGAGGAGCTCGAGCCGCTCCTCGAACAGCCCGACCATGGCCATCTCCATCACGGTGAGCAGCAGCATGTTGAAGGTGCCAAAGGCGAGCACGGCCCAGAACCCGGCGCCCTCGGCCTGGTAGACCAGGACCATGGCAGCGGGCACGTACCAGAAGACGTAGGGCAGCCAGGCCCGCACGATGCGCAGGCGGTGGCCCCGGGACAGGACCCTGGACCACTGGAGCGGGCTGCGGGCTGAGGGATCCCGACCCAGGCTCTTCAGCAGGGGATCGAGGGTCCGATCGCGGGTGGCGGTGATCGCGTCGACCCAAGCCCACCAGAGACCGAACATGATGCCCGGGATGATGACGGACATGCCCAGGCTGATGCCGGTGAAGGACACCGCGTGGGGTCCGAACATGCGGCGGTAGCGATTCAGGGCGTAGTTGATGGCGCCGCCAAAGGAGCGCTCGGTGGCCCGGTGGCGCCAGGCGTAGATCGAGACGGCGTCGAGCACCGGCGCTGCGGCGATGCCCCACAGGGTCAACACGCCGAGCTTGGTCAGCTCAGAGGTCAGGAGCTGGGCCTGTTGACCTGCGCCGGGCTTGACCAGGTGCTCCAGCGCCAGGGCGCCGACCTGCCAGGCCAGCACGCTGCCCAGCCCGCCCACCAGCAGGAGGAAGGGCAGGAGCATGAACAGGTTCCGCAGGGTCTGTCCGGCCGCGGCTGCGACCACCTTGAAGGCACCGCGGGTGTCCGGGTCCCAGCCGATCAGCACCAGGCCTACGGCGACCACGGCGGCGACCGCCCGAGGCTCCCGGACCAGCGCCGCGACCAGGCCGCCGCCCAACAAGACCAGGAGGCCGAGGAACAAGCGCCATGCGCTCTGTTGCTGCTTCACCGGTCCAGCCTCCAGGGACGAGCACCCGCCCTTATCGACGGGGTCAGGCCACAGCAAGGCACGGGTCAACACCCGGCCGCCCCCTTAGAGGCCCCTCGTGTCCCGCGACATCCTCAACGTCGACACGTCGGTCCAGCCCACGTTCACGGCCCGCAACCTGGAGCTGCTCGATCTGGAGAGCGTGCGCCTGATCCTCCAGGGCAGCTCGGTCATCGACTGGAACCGGCTGAATTTCACCCAGCGCAACGAGGTCAATGAGTTCCTGCGCCTGAACCTGATGGACCCGGACGATCCGTCCGACCAGGAGCGGCTCCGGTTCGTGTTCAACCAGTCGGTGAACTACCTCGAGGAGAACCTGGACCTGCGCTTTCCCGACGACCTGCGGGTCCCGGCCGATGTGCGGGACGTCTTTGTCGAGGCGTCGACCTTTGCCGGCCGCTTCCGGCGCCGCCAGATGCTGGCGTGCACCACGCTCAAGCTGATGCACGTCATCAACCACATGGAGGCGGCGGACCTGAAATTCCAGACCCCCGTCAGCGAGGCGCAGCTCCTGGACCAGGCCGAGAAGCGCATCATCGAGTACGCGGACGGGTTGCGGCAGCAGGGGTTCCCGCTCCACGCCTTCTACGGGAGCCGCAAGACGCGGAACTCGGTGATCACCAAGCTCCTGGCCAAGCGCGACACCATCGCGGCCACGGTGTTCGACAAGCTCCGGTTCCGCATCGTGGTCGAGAAGCAGTCCGAGATCGTGCCCGTGCTGGCGCACCTGTGCCGGACCTTGTTCCCGTTCAACTACGCCATCCCGGGGCAGAGCCACAACAACCTGGTCAACTTTCGCCGGAGCCTGCGCGAGATCCAGGAATACGCCGCCATGACCCCGGACCTGCAGCGGCTGCGGTCTCGGGCGAGCGAATGGATCGCGGACAACAACCCCTTCAGCGGCAACAGCTACCGGACCATCAACTTCATCGTGGACTTCCCGGTCCGGCTCGACGAGGAGCACCCCTTCCCCGAGCACCCCTACCTCTTGGGGCGCACGGTCTTCGTCATGGTGGAATTCCAGCTCCTGGACCGGGAGACCGCCCTGGCCAACGAAGACGGCGAGAACGCCCACGAGCTGTACAAGGACCGCCAGCGCCGAATCGTCGAGCGCCGGCTGGTGCGGGGTTCGAAGACCAGGCAGCAAGAGTAGGTCCGCGGCAGCCCCAAGCCGGTGTCATGCCCCGAACCCCGTTCGTCTGATGGACGTGGTCCATGCGCGACGACCTAATGCTTAACAAAAGGTTCCTGACCCCTGTTAGACCCCGGTTACCCCGGTTACGATTCCTGCTCCCTCGGCCTTGCACCCGCACCGCGGGTGCAGGTCCTGGCGCGGAGCGCCCAGGCCCTGCCCGGCGGCCGCAGCCGGGAGCGGAAGTGTTTCAGGGGGTACTCAACCGGCCGAGCGCCAGCGAGGGCAGGCCGAGCGGAGCGAGGTCCCGGGTGAGTTCCCCCTGAGACACTTCCACGTACGGCGGAGGCGGAGGCCGCCGGGCCAGAGGGGTGACCGCGAAGGCGAGCGACAGCGAGCCCGCGGCCTCACCCCCTGAACCAAAATAGTGAAGCCCCCAGACCGAGACCGGTTCCGGGGGTGGGAGGGGGAAAGAAGATCCCGACCCAGGGGCTTCGGAGGGGGGTGCGTCACCGCACCAGGCGCTTGAGCTCCTCGATGGGCATGCTCTCGACGGGCTTGGAGCCGTCCTTGAAGGCAAGCCTGGAGAGATCCCGCGTGGCCTGGCCGTCGTCTGAGATCTTCCAGACGCCTTGGGCCATGCCCAGGACCTTGCCGTCGTCGCGGGTGAAGACGACCACGTCGTCGCCGGGGTGGAGCTTGGGGGCACCGGAGACGACCAGGTGCAGGTCGCCGACGGAGCCGCCGGGGTATCGGACCTCGACCACGGGCTCGTGGGAGCCCTGGAGGGTCTCGTCGACCACCAGGGTGGCGACCGTCCACCAGCCATCGCGGGTGGTCTCGGTCCAGGTGCCCTGGACCTCGCCCACGATGACGGTCTCGGCGCGGTTCCTCAGCTCGGTCATGTCATAGGCCCGCTCGAAGCTGGTGGCCGTGGCGGCCAGGGGCATCGTGAAGGCGACGGAGGCGAGCAGGAGTGGACGCATGGACGTTCTCGGGAGCGGAGAGAGGGGGAGGAAGGGTGCCGGCCGGGCCTCACGAAGAGGCCCGGCTGCGGGATGGGAGGCAGGGACCACCCCGGCCCTGCTCGGCAAACAGGACAAGACTTGAATCGAGAGCCTCGGGGTCAGCGGGGGGGCCGTGCAGGGCCGTCCCGCTCACACCTCATGGATCGGAACGGCGCATGCCGATCATGAGACCTGTCAGCAGAAAAGCGGCAGCGCTCCGCGGGGCCACCGCGGCGCTCGCGCAGCCACCAGCGGTCTCATCGCTCGTGTCCACGGGCGTGCCCTTGCCGTAGAGGTACTGGGCCCCCTGGCGGTCGTCGTCCTTGGGCTCGCGCTTGGTGACCTCGCCGGGCACGGCGTTGGCGAACATGGTCGCCGCGTCGTCCAGCGTGGTGTGGTCCAGGCCCAGGCTGTGGCCGACCTCGTGGGTCAGCATGTTCTGGAGGTCATCGGCGTCGCCCGCTCCCGCCACGGACCACTGGTGGTCCCGCTCGTTGATGCGGATGTCGAAGCCCACGATCGTGCCGTCTGAGTAGGACCAGTTGGCCGTGATGGCCATCAGCTCCGGGTCCATGGTCCAGTCGCTGTCGAAGTAGATCGTGTTGACCGAGTCGTAGTCCACCGCGTTGACCGGGGTCTGGCCCTGGTCGCTGAAGGTCACGCTGGCCCCGTCGATGGTGGCCCAGGCGCTCATGGCGCCGGACACGGCCGCCATCACATCGCTCGTCGTCAGCCCCTGGGCATTGCCGGGGTTGATGGCGTACGGAATGGGCATCTCGGTCCAGCGCAGCTCAGCGCCGTCGCCGTTCTGCAGGATGGTCCAGCCCAGGGCGGGCGCAGAGGTGAGGGCCAGGAGGAGAGACATCGGCGGCCTCGGCGTGAGTCTGACGACGGATCGGCTCAGCCCGTGCGGGACGTGACCCCCCGTGCTCGAATGGCCGCGGAGGTCCGATGGCCCAGCGGGCCGAAGCACAGCGCCAGCTCGGCGGCCTGGACGTCGGTGCGGTGGTGGTCGGCGCCATCGTGGGCGTGGGCATCTTCTTCGCGCCGGCGACCCTGGCGCGGGACCTCCCCTCCCCTGGCTGGATGCTGGGGGTGTGGGGCCTGGGTGGGCTCGTGACCCTGCTCGGCGCCTTGGTGCTCGCCGATCTGGGGGGCCGCATGCCCCAGGCGGGTGGGCTCTATGTGTTCCTCCGGGAGGGCTATGGCGAGCGCCGCGGCCCGCTGGTCGCCTTCCTCTATGGCTGGGCCAACCTGCTCATCGTGCAGCCCGGCGCCCTGGCGATCATCGCGCTGGTGTTGGTGGCGAACCTGGAGGTCCTGGTCGGTGAGCTGCCCCGGGCGGCGCAGTCTGGGCTGGGCATCGCGGCGATCGCTGGCTTCAGCGCGACCAACATCCTGGGGCTGAAGACCGGTGCAGGCGTCCAGCGCACCCTCACGGCCGCCAAGGTGCTCATCCTGGTCGCGCTGATCGGACTCGGGGCCGCGTTTGGCCAGGCGGGCTTCGAGGCGCTGCCCCAGGGCGGCAGCGACTCAGAGCCGTGGGCCGCGCTGGTGGCCGCCGGGCTGATCCCGGTGATGTTCAGCTTTGGCGGCTGGCAACACGGGACCTGGATCGGCGGGGTGGTCAAGGACCCGGTCCGGGCGATCCCCAGAGGCATCCTGGGGGGCGTGATCGTGGTCATCGCTGCCTACATGGCGGTGAACCTGGCGTATCTGGCCCTGCTCGGCCAGGGAGGCATGCAGGCCAGCCAGGCCCTGGCCGCAGAGGCCGGCGCCGTGGCCCTGGGCGACGCCGCCGGCACCGTGCTGGCCGTGGCGGTCGTGATCTCCGCGGCGGGTGTCTTGAACACCATCTGCCTGGCGTTTCCCTGGGTGATCTACGCCATGAGCCGGGACGGTGTCTTCGTCGAAGCCGCCGGTCGCCTGCACCCCAGGGCCAACACCCCGGCCTTCGCCATCGGGCTCCAGGGCGTGCTGGGCTCGGCCGCCGTGTTCCTGGGCATCGAGCGCATCGACGCAATGTTGGCCGGACTGGCCTTTGCCGAGTGGGGCTTCTACGCCCTCATCGCCGTGGCCTACTTGTGGATGCGCAAGGAGCCGGGTCCCGAGGGCGGCTTCTCCGCCCCGGGCTGGGCCGCAGGGGGCTTCGCCCTGGTGGCCATCGGCATCGTGATCGGCGCCCTGGTGGTCAAGCCGGTGGAGTCCGCGGTCGGCGTGGGCGTGCTGGTCGCCGGCCTGGTGGTGTGGCGGCTGCGGCCCGCCCGTTGACACCCCGTGGGCCCTGATTAAGGACGGGGGCGTTCCCGTCAGGGGGCACACATTCCCGCCTAGCTCAGCTGGTTAGAGCATCTGACTGTTAATCAGAGGGTCCGCGGTTCAAGTCCGCGGGCGGGAGCCATGTCTTGACGCGTCAAGTCCTTCGGGGCTTGGCGCGTCAGCGGATCTGGGGGCAGAGCCTACTTCGCAGCTTCCGTCGCTTGGTGGAGCAGGCGCGCGAGTCCGGTGGCCTCGGCGAGGTCCTCCAGGTACTTGAGGTCCAGCTGCGGAGACTGGATCTTGAGCACGCCGAGGACGTCTCGCCACTGGCGCTCGGAGACGGCCCCGCCCTTGCGGAACCAGTGGAGTTTCTGGAGGATGATGTCCTCTGGGCTCGCCAGCGGCAGCGATCGCCCCTCCGCGTCTCCGAGGGCGTAGCGTCGTCGACGGCCCATCTCCAGACGGGAGAGCGGATCACCCCGTGGGGCGAAGATGTCCACCTTCGTCATCGTCGCCAGGTGGATGAGGTTGAACGAGCCGCGGCACTGAAGCGCTCCGCGGATCATGTCCGCGTCGATGTAGAAGTCCGCCTCGAGGGCGGCGACGAGGGGCAGGACGTGCCGGTCCTGGAGCGCCGCGACCAGGTCGATGTCTTGGGTTGCACGGGGGATGCCGTGCAGCGAGCTGGCCACGGAGCCACCGACCAGCCACTCGACCCCGAGCGCGTCCAGGGCCGAGCCCACCTGAAGTGCGACCTCGATCGGCTCGGCGAGCGGCACGACTCAGCGACCCTCGACCTCAGGGTCCCACTCGAACACGGTGCGCATGGTGTCCGCGTCCAACCACAGGGCAGCGAGTCGTAGGTGGCGCTGTCTGTCCGAGTCCTCGGGATACTGGTCGCGTAGCCGCGCCAGGGCCAGCTCCTGGACGCCCTGGGTCAGGGCGACGACACGGCGGAGCTTCTCCGCCGCGCTCATGGCCCGATAGCCCTCGACGAGGACGCGCTCAGCATCGGGGTGGGTGTCGGTCCACAGAGCGGGTCGGCTGGTCGTGGAGCTCATGCTGGTCAGGATACCTGGGCAGACGAGGCCCCACTGCCGAGCTCCCGGACTGGGAGGTCGAGGCCGTCGTACCAGACCTCGTCGGCACCGGGGTGGACCGTGGGGTCGGCGTCGTCGCAGTCGCCGGCCCCGAGGGTCCAGCCGTCGGAGTCGGCGTCGACACCCTCCGGATCGTCACTGTGGGCACGGGACAAGAGGAGGGTGAGCCGGAACCCCAGAGAGAGAGCGGTGGCGATTGACGCCGTCACGGGAGCGCTGCCCCACCGAGGACCACGTAGGCCGCGCCCGCGTACTCGCCGCCGGAGCTCTCCAGATCGGCGCCGACGACGAGGTCCCCATAGCCGTCGCCGTCCAGATCCCCACCAGCGGCGACGGAGTGGCCCGCGTAGTCATCGGCTGCCTCACCTGTGAGCTTGGCCTGGATCTCGCCCAGCGAGGTCTCGCCGAACAGGGGTCCATAGGCCACGTAGACCACGCCAGCGTGGCGATCGGCCCCGTCCGCAAAGTACGCCCCCAGGAGCAGGTCGTGGTAGCCGTCGTCGTTGACGTCGCCGGCCGTGGAGATGGCGTCGGCTGAGTGATCGGAGGCCACCTCACCAGTCAGCTTCCCGTCGGCACTGGCCAGGTCGAGAGTGCCGCTCACCGGACCGAGGACCAGGTAGCTCGCTCCCGCAGAGCTGCCCGCGCTAACGGCGCCGACCAGCACATCGGCGAGAGCGTCGTCGTTCACGTCGCCCGCCGCAGACACGGTCCCACCCGCGCGGTCCTTGACCGCTTCTCCCAGGAGCTTTGCCGCCGCCGCGATGGACAGGGAGTGCTGACCGCTGATCGGGCCGAGCACCAGGTAGGCCACACCGGCGTCGCTCGCGGCCTCGTCCGAGTTGCGGGCCCCCACGAGCAAGTCGTCATACCCGTCCCCGTTGGTGTCGCCAACACCGGCGACGGAGCCACCGGCGTAGTCGGCGACAGACTCGCCGATGAGCTTGGCGTCGCCACCGCCCAGGTCCACCGACCCCGTCACGGGACCGAAGAGCAGATAGGCAGCCCCGGCCGCCCTGCCCCCGCTGTCCTCCTCGTCCACCCCGAAGAGCAGGTCGTCGTAACCGTCGTCGTTCACGTCCCCGGCGCTGGAGACGAACTCGCCCGCAGCGTCGCCCCTCGACTCGCCGCTGAACGTGGCCGTGGCCTCGCTGAGCGAGAGCTCGCCGGTCACAGGGCCGAGGACGAGGTAGGCCGTGCCCACGTTCTGCTCCCCTGCTCCGTAAGCGCCGATGAGCAGATCGTCGAAGCCGTCGTCGTTCACGTCTCCCGCACCGGTGACGGCATCGCCAGCATAGTCATTGGCCAACACCCCAATGAGCTTTGCGGCGGCCGAGCCAAGGGAGAGTTGACCGCTGACGGGGCCATGGACCAAGTAGGCGGCACCGGCCTTGCTCCCGCCGCTGTCCTCGCCGTGGGCGCCGACGAGGAGATCGGCGAATCCGTCGTTGTTGACGTCCCCAGCGCCAGCGACGCTGCGGCCGGCGTAGTCTCCCGGAGCCTCGCCGATGAGCTTGGCCTGGGCCTCACCCAGGGAGTGCTCCCCGCACACCAGGCTGACCTGTGGGGAGATGTTGGCGTCGGCGTCGTCGCAGTCGCCGAAGCCGGGGGGATCCGCGTGGTCCCAGCCCCCCTCGTCCTCTTCGCACTCCACGAACCCGTCCTCGTCGTCGTCGGTCTCCTCGGCGGACAGGTCCCCGTCACAATTCCCGTCCTGGCCGTCGCACCGCTCTTCGGCGCCAGGATGGACTGTCGCGTCGTAGTCGTCGCAGTCGCCGAAGTCCGGACGGGGTGGGTCGTCCCAGCCGTCGTGGTCCTCATCGCAGGCCACGAAGCCATCGCCGTCGGCGTCGAGTTCAGCGACGGCGACCGCGCCGTCGCAGTCGTTGTCCTGTCCGTCGCAGAGCTCCTCGACCCCCGGACGAGAGCTCGCATCGAAGTCGTCGCAGTCATCGAAGTCGGGGCTGCCCAGGCCGTCCCAGCCCCCCGCATCCTCGGCGCACTCCACCGCACCGTCCCCGTCGTCGTCCGACTCGTCGGTGGGCAGGGCCGCGTCGCAGTCGTTGTCCTGCCCGTCGCAGAGCTCCTGGGCGCCGGGAAGCACGGTGTCATCCTGGTCGTTGCAGTCCTCGCCGAGCTCGGCGAGCCCGTCAGAGGGGTGTCGGTCCGTGCGCTCCCCGTCCAGGTCCGCGTCGAAGTCATCGTCGCCGGCACAGTCGCCGTCGACCCCGTCGTACCACCGCTCGGGCGCCCCGAGGTGCACGTCTTCGGCCTCGACCGCGGGCAGGAAACCGTTGAGGGTCTCGAAGCCCGGCGGCACGACCGCCGAGTCGTCCCAGCAGTCGGTGCCACCTTCCCGCCGCCAGCTCTCGTGTCCGTCCTCGTCCTGGTCGAAGTCCGACGCTCCATCACAGTCCTGGTCGATGCCGTCGTACCAGACCTCGTCGGCCCCCGGATGGACCTCGGCGTCGGCGTCGTCGCAGTCTCCATCGACCTGGGCGAAGCTGTCTCCGTCCGCGTCGACCGCGGATGCGGTGTCTTGGCTCCCGCCACATGCGGCCAGGAGCGACGACAGCCCGACGAGAGCGCTGTACCGGCGAAGAAGGCGGGGCGAGCGCACGACATCGAGAGTAGCTCGGGGCAGACCCCTGGCGGCATTCAACCTGACCGCGTGGGCGCTCGCTTTTCCTCAGCCCTTGCGTCACCGCGGTCCGGGAGACCCCCTGGACCGCCAGCCCATTCCCGGCGGCCCGCGGCCGCGGCCGCTCCGGCAGGTCGTCGCGGTGGGGTCGGAGCACCGTGGGCACCCGCAGGCGCCGCGCTTCCGCCAGGCGGCCGACCTCATGTGCAGCCCGCACTCCTGGTAAATTGTGCCGCCCGCCCAGCGCGACCAGCCCCACGACCTCGCAATCATGGGGTCGACTGGGTGAACTCGGTCCTGCCACGCTGACGCCTCGGAGCCCCGGTGCTGAATTTCGATACAAAGCGCGATGCCATCGAGCGGTTGGAGAAGAGCGCGAACCGGTACAACGGCCTCGCGCCGAGAGTCGTCGATGACGCCGTAAAGCTCCACCAGGTCCGCAAGAACACGAGCCACAAAGTCATTCGAGCCGCCGAAGCGTATGTGAACGTGCTGGCCAACTCGCCGAAGAAGTTCGACAAGACGGTCGCGGAATTCCGCATCTCGGTCGACCGCTTCGATCACGTCGTGGCGGACAACAAGGCAGAGGCTGTCGCGGCGGATGTTCAGAGCGGCGTGATGGCAGGCGCGTCTGTTGGGGCAGGAGCCGCCACAGCGGCCGCTGCGCCCGCGGCAGCGATGGCCATTGCGACGACCTTTGGTACGGCCTCCACCGGCACCGCCATCGCATCGCTGTCCGGAGCGGCGGCCACCAATGCGGCACTCGCATGGATTGGCGGCGGCGCCCTCGCGGCCGGTGGTGGCGGCATGGCGGCCGGCGCCAAGACGCTCGCTGTCCTTGGGGGACCTGTTGGCTGGGGCGTTGGCGGGACTCTCTTGGCCGGAACGGCCTACTGGACCCACAAGAAGAACGGCGAGATCGCCGAGGAGGCGAACAGCAAGGCCAAGGGAATCGAGAGGAAGATCCGCGGCTTGAAGGCAGCGCAGGCCGAAATCAAGGCGCTGTTGAAGAACACCCGCAAGCATGGCGAAGGTGCCCTGCGATTACTCGGGTGGCTTCGCGAGAACGCGCCGACGAACTACTCGCGGTTCTCGCAGGCGCAGAAGCAGGAGCTCGGAGCGTTGATCAACAACGTCCGAGCCCTCTCCGGCTTGCTCCACAAGCAGGTGCGTTGATGAGGGACGGCCCGGAGCCTGACGCCGACGTCCACGTCGTCGCCCAGGCGGCAGGCGGGCTCGTCGCTGCGGAAGCTGCGGCTCGCTTGGCGGAAGAAGCCGTTGCACTTGGGCGGCAAGACGCGGCTCTCTCGGAAGCACTCAAGAGCCTCGACCAGGTGAGGCAGTTCGTCGGGACCCCGGAGAACATCCTCGGCAACCAGGCCACCAAGCACGGGGAAATCGCGGAGCAGGTCGAGGTGGGGATTCGAAACGCACGAGACCTGCTCTCGCTGCGCACCCCCACCGCGACCTTCGACGGGATCGGCCGGACAGACCCGACCGACTACCTCGTTGACGGCGAGCACATCCAGTCCAAGTTCATCAACGGAACGCGCCAGACGCTCGACCATGTGCTCAAACACATGGACAAGTACCCGGGCTACGGCGCCGTAGGCTCCGGGTACCACATCCCCAAGGACCACTACGAGACGATTGAGAAGGTCCTCCGCGGCGAGTCGGTGGACGGGCTGAGTTCTCGAGCAGTGCGGTCCTTACAAGCGAAGGCAGCCGCCATCGAGGAGGCTACCGGCAGACCATTCCACGAGGTCGTCAGGCCAGGAGTATCCAAGTACGCGGAAGTCCAGCAGGGCAAGATCCACGACACGCTGGACCAGCATGACGCCGCGCTGAAGGCCGAGAACGAGTCCCGGCGAACCAACATCCAGGGTGACCACGGGCCCAGCATGGCCGGAGGTGCCGCGGCGGCCGCGAAGGGGGCGGCTGTCGGAGCCGGCGTCCGTATGGCCGTGGCCGTCTATCAGAAGCGCAGAGACGGCAAACGGATGTTCCGCGGTGAGTACTCCGCAGAGGACTGGCAGGACCTCGGAGTCGAGGGGCTCAAGGGCGGCGTTCAGGGCGGCATCGCCGCAGGCACCCTCTACGCCCTCACCAACTACGCCGACTTGGCAGCCCCGTTCGCTGGCGCGGTTGTGAGCTCGTCCCTCGCCGTCGGCCAGCTCGCGCAGCGGTACAAGCGCGGGGAGATCGCGTTCGATGAATTCGTCGGCCTTGGCCAGGTCGCGTGCCTCGAAGGCGCCGTGGTGGGGCTCCAGACGGACCTCAGGATTGATCCGGACGCTGCCGCTGCAATCGAGTCCTGGACAATCCGCTTCAACGCCCTGCTGGTCGAAGCCGATGTGCTGTTCGGGAGCTGAGAGCACGAGGAGGGGGAGACGAGGACCGGGACGAGTACCTGGACGACGACGTAGGTGCCCAGGAGCGCACGGCTCTCCAAGGCCGCACCCCCTTGGCCAGTGGCACATCAGCGCACGCGAAGATACTTAGTTGAGCAAGTACTGTAATAGGAGGCCCCTGTGCTCTGTGTCGGACCCACGTTCTCCGCCGAGGAGCTCGCGTCCCTGAGGGACGACATGACCTTCACCCCCGAGCTGGACGAGCTCGCCGCCGGCCTGGCGCTCTACGGGGCCCCCTCCCGCCTCAAGATCTTCGATCTGCTGGACCGCACGGAGCAGATGTGCGTCTGCGACCTGGCCGAAGTGCTCGGGATCTCCGTGTCGGCGGTCTCACAGAACCTGGCGAAGCTGCGGGCGTACCGCATGGTCAAGTTCCGGCGCGAGGCCCAGACGCTCTTCTACCGCCTGACCGAGCACCCCGTGAACGGGATCGTGCGGCTGGCGGTGCAGCAGGCCCGCGAGCAGGGCGAGCTCTGAGGTGCTCGGCGTCCTGCTGATGGTGGCCTGCACGGGTCCGGAAGCCGACGACAGCGCCGGGTCCGCGGACACCTGGCCCCAGACGGACACCGCACCACCTGAGGGCTTCGAGGTCTCCGGGACCGTGCTCGGTCTCCTGGGCGAGCCGGTGGTCGACGTGTTCGTGACGGTCTCGACGGAGTTCTGCATCCCCGACCAGACCGACGCAGAGGGGCGGTTCACGGTGGGCCAGGTTGCCGAAGGGCCCAAGCGCTTGATCACCTACGGGGACACGGCCACCAACGGCCTCTTCGCCTCGGTCGTCTTCGCCTTCGACGCCGAGGGACCGCTGGTCTTCGACGGACCTGTCCTGGCGCCCGAGCTGACCGAGATCTGGCCCCTCGACCCGACTGCGGCCGAGGCTCAGACCATCGAGACCGCCGACGGCCTGACCCTCACCGTGGCGGCCGGCGCAGTGACGCTGGCGCCCTTCGCCCCCGACGAGCTCCAGGTCGCGCGGGTCCCGGTGGCCCAGGCCCCCGCCTTCGTGCCCGACGGAGTTGCGCTGGTGGACCTCTTCGCGCTGCACCCGATCCAGTCGACCCTCGATCCGCCCGCCCGGACGTCGTTCCCCGCCGACACGGGACTCGCGCCTGGCGCTGCGGTCACCTTCCACAGCCTCGACTACGACACCGGCCTGCTGGTGCCAGTCGCCACGGGCACCGTCGACGCCGACGGCCACCCCACCACCGACACCGACCAGGGCATCCCCGAGCTCACCTGGATCGGCCTCTCCGCGGAGTCCCCATGAAGCTGCTCTTCCTCACGGCGCTGACGGCCTGCACCGGCGCCACCGACACGGCCGACTCGGGCGACACGGGGGCGGCGACCGAGACCGAGCGCTGCGGACCCGACGCCGAGGTCGGCCTCGAGCTGGGCCTCTGCGCCCCGGAGTTCACCCTGCCGAACGGCGCGGGGGAGCTGGTCTCGCTGTCCTCGTTCCGGGGCAAGGTCGCGCTGGTCGACATCTCGGCGGTGTGGTGAACCTCCTGCTGGGTCCTGGTCCAGGACCTCGAACAGCTCTTCCAGGAGCTGGGTGACCAGGGTTTTGTGCCCATCAGCGTGGTGGGCCAGGATGCCCGCGGCGGGACCCCTGACGCCGACGACGCCTTGGAATTCGCCGAGGAGCTGGAGCTGAGCTTTCCGGTGCTGGCGGATGCCGAAGGAGAATTCTGGCCGGTCTGGAATCCGGACAGCGTGCTGCCGATGGCCACCATCCTCGACGCCGACGGCGTGGTGATCTGGAGCGAGGCCGGCGGCTCCTCGGGCATCGAGGAGATGGCCGAGATCGTGGTCTCACTCCTCGCTGCGGAGTGAAACTTTCGTACTTTAGTGGTATCTAAAGTACTGAACATGCACCTGGGCCCCCCGATGGCTGAGAACACCACCCGCAACCTGAGCCTGCTCGGTGCCGTCGGAGCCGCGATCGCAGCGTCGGCCTGTTGCATCGGTCCGCTGATCTTCGCCCTGCTCGGGCTCGGGGGGGCGGGCGCCCTGGTCGCCCTGGAGCCCTACCGTCCGCTGCTGACCGCGCTGACCCTGGGGCTGCTCGGCGTGGGCTTCTATGTCACCTATGGGCGCGCCCGACCTGCACTGGCCACCACCGGCGGCGCTGACGACTGCGGCTGCGAGCAGCCCCAGGTCAACCGGAGCGGCCGGGTGGCGTTGTGGATCGCGACCGGCCTGGTCGCCCTCGCTCTCGTCTTCCCCTCGCTCACCCCCTACCTGTTCTGATCGGAGGTCCCATGAACCGCCTCATCACCCTGGCCCTCGTGGCCTGCTGCTCGTCCGCCGCGTTCGCCTGTGGGGGCTGCGACGCTCCCAAGGCGGAGACGCCGGCCGCCGCGACCCCGGCCGCCGCCGCCACCGCCACGCTGGCCATCGCAGGCATGACCTGCCACTCCTGCTCGGTGACCGTGCGCGTGGCCGCCAAGAAGCTCGACGGGGTCCAGGACGTCGAGGTCGACGTCACGGCCGGGCTGGCCACCGTGACCTTCGACAGCGCCAAGGTCTCGCCCCAGCAGATCGCCGACCAGATCAGCGAGGCCGGGTACAAGACCACGGTCGAGCCGGTCGAGGGGACCTGAGGGTGGACTGTTGCGATGTCGGCTCCGTGGCGACCCCAGAGGCCGTGATCAAGGACTGCCCGTCCTGCGGTGAGCGCGGTCGCCTGGTCAAGCCCATCACCCTGATCTCCCTGCTGCCCGGCGGCCCTCCTGCGCCAGCTGAGCGCTACCGCTTCTGTGGCACGGTCGGCTGCGACGTGGCCTGGTTCAGCCAGGACACCGGTCACGTGGTCTCCACCAGCCAGGTGCCCCTGCGCATCGGTCAGAAGGAGTCGGCGCCGGACCGGGCCCTCTGCTACTGCTTCGGCTACACCGCCGCGGACATGACGACGGACGTGGCTCGGACGGGGACTTCGGGCATCCCCGACGTGATCACGGAGCACTGCCGCAGGGGCGAGGACCGCTGTCCCGAGACCAACCCCCAGGGGGCTTGCTGCCTCGGCAACGTGCGGGCAGCGCTCGAGGACGCGCTCGCGAACAACTTGGAGACCCTGTCATGCGCCTGTGGATGAGCCTCAGCTTGCTGGCCGCGGTCGCGTGCGGAGATGACACCGCCAGCGACTCCGGCGTACCGGCATCGGACTCGGCCAGCACCGAGACGGACGCTGACGCGGACACCGACAGCGACTCGGATGCGGACAGCGACTCCGATGCGGACAGCGACTCCGACGCGGACGGCGACTCCGACACCGACACCGACTCCCAAGAGAAGGCCACGCTCGAAGGCCTGGTGGTCGACCCCGAAGGCGACCCTGTGGAGGGTATTCGGGTCACCCTCTGCCACGGGGCCTGCCGCTATCTGGACACGCTGCCCGACGGCAGCTTCTCCTACAGCGACGTGGACCCGGACTTCTACGCGCTGCACTTCACCCAATTAGGCGAGACGGTCGAGTTCGCCGACGTCCTGGTCGTCGTGACCCTCGAGCCTGGCGAGCAGCGAGTCCTCGACGCGCCCATTCCGCTCGCCCGCCCGGGCACCGAGACCGTCGTGGACACCGCCACCGAGGTCGAGCTGGGCTCGGGCCTGTGGCTGACCCTCGACCCGGCCCAGGCGACCCTGCCCTTCGGCACGGACGAGCTGGCGGTCTCTGCGGCTGCGCCTCACGCACTTCCGCCCGAGCTGCCGGCCGAGGACGTGCTGGCTGTCTACTACCTGGAGCCGTTCCTGGTCGAGCTGGATCCGGGTGCCACGCTGAGGGTGGACAATTCATGGGGGCTCGAGCCCGGAGAACGGATCGACATCCTCACCTCGAGCTACCTGGACTATGCGTGGCTGGAGGCGGGCACGCTCACCGTGTCGGCCGATGGGTCCGAGCTGTCCGGTGGCTCGCTTCCCCTCCTCAGTACGCTCGTCCTCGCAAGGAGCCGCGAGTAGGCACGCTGGTCCTGGTGCCCCGGTCGTGGCCCAGGTGGCCTGCACCGGCCCGACGACGGACTCGGGGACCCCGCGCCGCCCAGTGCTGCGGGCTGACAGTGGGCGCCAGGCGACGCCGCCGGACCAGCGCTGGCGCGCCTCCGAGCCCGATCCGGGTGGCACGAAACCTGCTAGGCGCCGGCGCGGGAGGTTCTGCCCATGCCCCCTGCCGTCCGCCTGATCGAGCCCGCCACCTTCGAGGCGGTCAACCACTACTACCCCCGAGTGCCCAACGCGCGGCTGCACCCGGTGGTGCGGCACTTCCTGAGCCTCGGCAACGCCCGCATCGCCCAGCGCTACTGCCACCTGCACCCTGAAGTGGACCCGGTCGCGGTCCGCGATGTGCTGTCCCGCCCTGCCCGCGTGCTGCGCTGGGCCGGCGCCGACCTGCTGGTGACGACGTCTGACCGGGGGCACCGGCAGCTCGTGGTGGTCGAGGTGAACTCCTCCCCCTCCGGCCAGAAGTCCATGCCCCTGGTCCACGAGGAGGACGAGCTCGGCGGCTACCGACGGCTGCTGGAGCGGGTCTTTTGGCCGATGCTGCAGACGGGCAGGCGCCGCGAAGGCGTGCTGGTGGTGGCCTGGGACAAGAACGAGATGGAGACCACCGGCTACGCCGCAGCCCTGGCGGAGCTCGCAGAGGAGCCCGTGCACCTGGTCCACCTGCCGGCCGACGACCCGGAGCCCGCCCTCACCTGGGACGAGCGCGGCGGGTGGCTGCGGGCGGAGGGCGAGCAGCAGCCGGTCCGGGGCTGCTTCCGGTACGTCACCCAGAGACCCTGGACCCGGCTGCCGCCGGTCACCCGGGTGCCGATGTTGAACCCGGTGCTCGCCTGCCTGGCCGGAGGGCGCAACAAGCTCGTTGCCGCCAAGGCCTACGAATTCTACAACGCCGAGCTCGCCGCGAGCCGCCTGCGCATCCGGGTGCCGGAGACCATCTGGGACGTGTCCGCCGCCGAGGTCCCCCTCTGGGTGCAGCGCATGGGCGGGGTGGCCGTGGTCAAGAACCCGTACTCCAATGCCGGCCAGGGGGTCTACACACTCGTGAGCGACCAGGAGCTCCAGGACTTCATGGCCCTGAATCACCGCTACGACCGCTTCATCGTGCAGGCCCTGGTCGGCAACGTGGGGTGGAGCTCTCGAGGCGCCGGTGACCGGCTCTACCACGTGGGCACGGTCCCGGATCGGCGAGGGAAGCTCTACGCGTCGGACCTGCGCTTCATGGTCGGCTCCGGGCCCGAAGGCTTCCTGCCGGTGGCGCTGTACGCCCGCCGGGCCCGCGACCCGCTGACCGAGGCCGCGCCGGTCGGCAATTCCTCCTGGGGCATGCTGGGCACCAACCTGTCCAAGAGGGTCGACGGCGGAGGCTTCACCACCGAGCCGGAGCGGCTCATGCTGATGGACAGCCGGGACTTCAACGACCTGGGCATCGGCCTGGACGACCTCACAGAGGGCTACCTGCAGACCGTGCTGGCGGTGACCGCCATCGACCGGATGGCCGAGCGGCTGCTGACCCGGAAGGGCACCTTCCGCCGGCGACTGTTCCGGGACCTGAACCCCGATCCCGCCTTCCTGGCCGAGGTGCGCCCATGACGCCCCTTCGTGTCGAGCACCTCGATCTGGAGGCCCTGCCCGTCGCCCAGACCACCCGGTTGTCCGTGGAGCTCGTCCAGGACGGACTGGGGCGCCCCATCCGGGTGCCGGTGCTGGTGGCCCGGGGACGCCACCCCGGTCCCGTTGTGGGCCTGACGGCCGCCGTGCACGGCAACGAGCTCAACGGCATCCCGCTGCTCCACAGGCTCTTCGCCAGCCTGGAGCACCGCTCGATGCGCGGGACCGTCGTGGGCGTGCTGGTGGTGAACGTGCCGGGGCTGCACCTGAACCAGCGGGCCTTCAGCACGGGGGAAGATCTGAACCACGCCTTCCCTGGCCGCTCTGACGGGACCGAGGCCCAGGTCTACGTGCACGCCCTCATGGATCAACGTCATCCAGATCGACCTGCCCCCCTGCGAGCCCGGGGCAGCGACGTGCTCCTGCTGGCCCACCACTTCCTGGAGCGCATCGCCGCCCGGGCCAACAAGCCGATCGTCGGCATCAGCAACCGGGCGGCCGCACGGCTCTTGTCCTACACCTGGCCAGGCAACGTGCGCGAGCTGGTGAACTGCATCGAGCGGGCAGTGGCCCTCACACGCAGCGACGAGGTCCAGGTCAAGGACCTGCCCCCGCGCATCCGGGACTACCAGGTCGAGCACGTGGTGGTGGCCTCCGAAGACCCCACCGAGCTGGTCCCGATGAGCGTGGTCGAGTCGCGGTACGTCCAGCGGGTGCTCCTGGCGGTGGGCGGCAACAAGAGCCAGGCCGCCCGGATCCTGGGCATGGACCGCAAGACCCTCCACCGCAAGATGCGCCACTACGGGCTCGAGGGGGCCCCGGAGCCCCCAGTTCTCACCCCAGCAGGAGATCCAGCAGCGGCGAGGTGAGGTCCTGGCCGGTGAAGCGCTCCCGAACGACGGGGCAGGGGAGGCGCGCGGAACGCCTCCCCTGCCGTTGGGGTCACCTGGGTGTCGCCGTCTCAAGGGCGGGTCCACCGTGCAGCGAGCACCTGGGGCGCTCAGCCCCTTTACGTGGCCTGGCGCGCGGCTCGCTGTGGTCGGTGACCGGTGGCCGGAGCGGGTGCGCCCGGCCAGGCGCTGTCGTCGTGTCGTCTCGTGTGGAGGGACTGGAGGTTGTCACCTGGACCCAAAGCAAGGTGTGTGCCAAGTCTTCGGGCTCCAGTCCCCCCCCGAACGGTACGTGGTTGGGGCAAAACGCCCCGGTGAACAGGGGCTCTGTCCCGACCTGCCCCACTCAGGGGCTGAGGGTGCTCCCCCGGAGCTGGCACGTGGCTTGCTTTGGATCCGAGCGGGCCCACAGTGGCCCATCCGGACCGTGCCGGTCCGACGAGAGGTGAGCCATGACCGTGACCCCGCGCACCCGCCTTCACACCGTTCTGCACCGCCACCCGGAGACCGAGGACGTCTTTGCCAGCTGGTCCATCGACGTGGACGCGATCGAGTCCCACTGGGACCTCGACGACGTCTGCGAGGCCTACGGGGTCGAGCTCGGCCTGTTGCTCTTCGAGCTCCAGGGGGCCCTGGACGAGCTGGACGAGGAAGACCTCGACGACGACGAGAACGACGAGAACGACGATCCCCGCGACTACGGCGAGGACGACCTGGACGAACACCAGAACTACAACGGGGTGCAGTACGACGAGGACCGGGACGAGTACCTGGACGACGACGGCCCCGAGGACACCGAGGACGCCGCCTGAGCGACGGTCGCGCTCAACCCAGATAGGTGTAGCCGTCGAGCACGCGGGCGTAGGTGTCCAACAGCCGACGGCTCTCCGCCAGGTCCAGCCGACCCTCGATGTGCTCTCGACCCGCCGCGACCGGCGGCGTGGTGGACGGGGCCGACGAGGCCTTCCGCGAGCTCCTCTCCCACATCAGCGAGGCGCTCGCCGACGGTGAGCTCTCCGCTCGCGCCGCTCGTGCCCTGTGGCCTCGGAGGTCCTGACGATCTCTCGAGCCTCGCCGCGGGCGAGGCCGAAATCGCGATCCGGTTCAAGCCCCACGGCCAGGTGCCCGAGCAGGACCTGACGGGCCGGCTGGCAGCCATCGGGTACACCGCCGCCCAACCAAGCGGAGGTCCACGTCCTTGGTGGTCCGGGCCCGCTCCAGCCGCAGCTCGAGGGCCAGGCCCCCCTTCAGGAGCACGGCATCCTCGAACTCTGCGAAGACATGGGCCAGGAAGCGCTCGTAGACGACCAGCTGGCGCGTGCGCTGGAGCTCCAGCCCATTCCCGGCGGCCCGCGTCCGCAGCCGCTGCTCCAGGGCGGCCTTGAAGGCCATCGGCGTCGCGTATCGCCGCGCCATCATCGGCCTTCCTCCGATCTATCAAGGCAGGCCACGACCTCGGCGCCGTCCTCCTCCGACAGGCGCCCCCTCGCGATTCCCTGCGCAATCGCCTGCCGCACCAGGTCCGGCGAGACCGAGGCCGCTACGCAGTCCCGCAGCGTCCGTGCCGGCGTGGTCACCGGGACGTGCCCCACCCAGCTGCGCTCCTGCTCCGGCAGGTCGTCGTGGTGGAGTCGGAGCACCTCGGGCACCCGCAGGCGCCGCTTCCGCCAGGCGGCCGGCAGCGTCATCTCAACCCGATCGGGCAGCACGTCCGAGAGGTCATAGAGGGCCAGCGCTGTCCGGTGGCTGAACACTCCCTGCCGCCCGGACCACAGCCAAAGCTCAACGAGCTGCTCGTCATCCTGGGCCGGCAGGTGCCGCACCCTGTAGATGCCACGCCGGGTCCGCTCGATACGGCCGCGCTTCCGGTGGTGAATGAGCAGCTCGGGGGAGAAGCCCACCTCTGCCGCCTGAGCTGTCGAGAAGTACCCGGCCTGGCTCACAGCGAGGTCGAGCAGGGCTTCCCAGTCGGGGCCGGTCGGGACGTGGCGGTCGGGATCGGACATGACGAATAACCTAAGCCATACTTAGGTTTTACGCAAGACGCGCCAAGTCCCGTGGAAGCTGTGTCACCCCAGCCCGGCGTAGAGGGACCCTGAAGGGGCGCGTCAGCCGACGATCCGGCGCCGTCCGATCCAGGCCGCCGGGATCAGCCCCAGCCACCACCTCGCCTGACCGCGGCCGGAGGCGCAGCCGGCGTCGCCTTCGCATCCTCCGCACCCACCCGCCTCGCTGTCACAGCCGGTGGTGTAGGGCACGGGGCCCACCGTGGCGTCGGCCAGGAGCCAGTCCCCTTCCCCACCTGCGCTGAAGCTCAGGTCGCTCAGGCCCACGCCGGCCACGCTGCCAAGGGGCACGGCGAGGTCGGCGACCAGGCCCTCGATCAGGGGGCCGATCAGCTCGTCCATGCCGCCGGCGAAGCGGTCTTCGACCTCGTCATCGGTGCCCGCAACCAGCTCGTTGGCCTCCAGGGACATGTCCAGCTCGGCCCCCTCCAGGTCCACAACGATCTCCAGCAGGCCACTGTTCGGCTCGAGCACCACGTCGAGCCCCACGCCCGCATCCAGCCCCAGACCCAGCACCCGGGCCATGCGCCCGTCCACCGCGGCGACGAAGTCGATGCCCAGGCCCGAGATGTCCGCGTCGAGGTCGTGTCGGCCGTCGTAGACGACCTCGGGCGGGGACTCCGACCGCACCGACACGAGCATCGGCCCCTCCTCGTCGAAGAGCGCTTCGTAGGCGTCCCCGGCGAGCAGGGGCAGGTAGGTCGTCGTGAGCGCCAGCTCGCCCAGGCTGTCCAGCTCCTGGCAGAACAGTCCGGCCCGCCACAGCGCGTAGAGCAGCTGGTTGGCGAAGTCGTCGCTCAGGGACAGCCGGGCGTGGGCGCCGCCCAGGCCGTCGCTGGGCACCGAGGAGCCGGTCTTCAGCGAGCCACCCGGGTCTGTCTCGGCCACGCAGGCGTGCGGGTCGGCGTCGGCCACGCCTGCCAGCACCACCTCGACACCGTCCCGGTCGATGGTCAGCTCCGAGGGCGCCAGGACCAGGGCCACGGACGCATCGCCGATCTCCAGCTGCTCGTCGAGGACCAGGCCGGCAAAGGCCTCCTCGATGGCGGCCGCCAGCTCGGGTCCCAGGTTGTCCAGCTCATCGGCCAGGGCCTCGTCGGCCGCGTCCAGGACCACGTCGTAGAGGGAGTCGCCGAAGACGTTGAGGATGGCCTCGATGTCGGCCAGCGTGCAGTCCTGGAGCACGATGTCGTTGCTGGACAGGGCGTAGTCGACCTTCAGGTTGCGCACCGTGGCGTCCAACCGGCGCTCGCCGCCACTGTCGACCAGCGCCAGATCGAGCTTCATCGAGACGTCGACGGGAAAGGGCTTCACCCAGCCCTCGCAGCCGGTGTTGATGCAGAAGGCCGAGGCATCGAGCCGGAAGGGGTCGGACTTCTCGTTGATCCGGAGCTCCAGGGCCAGGTCCAGGTCCAGGGTGCCGTTCCGTGTGCTGAGCTCTGAACCGAGCACGTCGAAGCCCACCCAGGCGCTGCTCAGCTGGTACTCGTAGCCCAGGCACCACCAGCCATCGGACTCGGCGATGGTGGGAATGGGCAACCCGTCGCCCAGCAAGGCCGGCGCCAGGGCGACGGCGTCCTCGAGTCCCTCTGCGGGCAGGGTCACGGCGACGGCGCGGGTGACCTCCTCGCCGGGCTCGCGGAGCAGTGCTGCGGAGAGAGGCGAGACGAGGAGTGCGCAGAGAAGCACGGGCTGGCCGCGGTGCCAGAGGCCAGCCTACGGCCGCCCGGGAGTGCGGGACCGAGCCCGGAAGCCCTTTGACCGCCACTGGACAAGTCCTGGACACGCTGTGGACAAAGCGTACGAGCCGGCCCTTCTTCAGCACCGGCCGGATGTTCGCACGTTAGAGCGGGGGTTGTCCCGGGAGAGGCAGTGCAGTACCGGCGCGTCTGCATCGAGGCCGTGGCCCACCACGTGCCCCGGACGGTCGTCACGACCGCAGAGATCGAAGCCCAGCTGGCCCCGGTCTACCGGCGCATGGGCATCAAGGCGGGCTTCCTGGAGGGCGTGACCGGCATCCGGGCTCGTCGGTTCTGGGACGCGGGGGTCCAGCCGTCCAGGGTCGCGACCGTCGCCGCCCAGAAGGTCCTGGTGCGCACGCGCTTCCCCCGCGAGAACATCGGCGCCCTGGTCAGCACGTCGGTCTGCAAGGACTACCTGGAGCCGTCGACCGCGGCCCTGGTGCACGGCAACCTGCGCCTGCCCCCGGAGTGCCTGAACTTCGACGTGGGCAACGCGTGTCTGGGCTTCATGACCGGCTTGACGATGGTCGCGAACATGATCGAGCTGGGCCAGATCCAGGCCGGGCTCGTGGTGGCGGGCGAAGGCAGCCGGGCGGTGACCGAGTCCACCCTGGCCAACCTGAGCCGGGACGGCGTGGGCTTCGCCGAGTTCAAGGACCACCTGGCGACCCTGACCCTGGGGTCCGGGGCCTGCGCGATGCTGCTGGTCGACCAGCGCCTGAGCACCGTGGGCCACAAGCTCCTGGGGGGCGTCGCGACCGCCGCGACCGAACACAACGACCTGTGCGTGGGCACCGCGGAGTGGATGCGCACGGACCCCGCCAAGCTGCTCGCCGAGGGCGTCAAGCTGGCCAAGCACAACTGGCAGCGCACCCGGGAGCGCCTGGGCATGCGCACCGAGCGGATCCAGCAGTTCGCCCTGCACCAGGTGGGCAAGGCCAACCACGACGCGGTGGTCCGGGCCCTGGAGCTGCCGGGAGACAAGGCCCTGCGGGTCTACCCGGAGTACGGCAACGTGGGCGCCGCAGGCATTCCGCTGACCCTGTCCCTGTCCCTGGACGAGCAGCGCATCGCCGCCGGCGACACGGTGGCCCTGATGGGCATCGGCAGCGGGCTCAACACCGCGATGATGGGGGTGCGCTGGTGAAGCAGCTGCCCGATAACGTGCGCCCGCTCTACCCCTGGCAGGGCCACAAGATCGCCGTCGACGGCGGTGCGCTCCACTACCTGGACGAAGGCCCCAGGGACGGCCCGGTCCTGCTGTGCCTGCACGGCAACCCGACCTGGTCCTTCTACTGGCGCGAGGTCGTGAAGCGCTTCTCCGATCGCTTTCGGGTCGTGGTGCCCGACCACATCGGCTGCGGGCTGTCCGACAAGCCCCAGGACTGGGGCTACCGGCTGGGCGACCACGTGGCCAACGTGGAGCGGTTGGTCGAGCACCTGGATCTGAGGCACATCACCCTGGTGGTGCACGACTGGGGCGGCGCCATCGGCATGGGCCTGGCCACCCGCCAGCCTGACCGGGTCAAGGCCGCCGTGGTCACCAACACCGCGGCCTTCCGCAGCCCGGACATCCCGCCCTCCATCGCATCGTGCCGCATTCCCCTGGTGGGCCCCCTGGCGGTGCGCGCGTTGAACGGCTTCGCCTGGGTCGCCACGTGGAAGGCCACGGCCCAGGGTCTGAGCCGAGACGTCAAGGACGGCCTGCTCCACCCCTACGACAGCTGGGCCAACCGCATCGCCACCCTGCGCTTCGTCGAGGACATCCCGCTCAAGCCCAGCCACCCCAGCTACGACACCTTGGTGGAGATCGAGCGGGGCCTGGCCGGGCTGACCGACAGGCCGATGCTCATTCTGTGGGGCGACGACGACTTCTGCTTCACCCCCACCTTCCGCCAGGAGTGGCAGCGGCGCTTCCCCGACGCCCAGGTCCAGGCCTGGGACGACGTCGGCCACTACGTCATGGAGGACGCCCCAGACCGGGTGGTCGGGGCGATGGAGACCTTTCTCGAGGGCCTGGCCTGATGGACGCCGCCGCCGCCGAGCCCCGCAGCTTCAACATCGCCAGCTGGCTCGAACAGCGCGTCCAGGAGCGGCCCTTCCAGAGGGCGGTCGTGTTCCCCCAGGGCCGCGACGGCAACGGCCACGCGGCGTGGACCCACCTGACCTTCCAGGGCCTCAACACCCTGTGCGATGAGTACGCCCGGGGCTTCGAAGCCCTGGGGGTGCGCCGGGGCGACCGGGTCAGCCTGCTGGTCAAGCCGTGCCTGGCGTTCATCCCCCTGGTCTTCGCTCTGTTCAAGGTCGGGGCGGTGCCAGTGCTCATCGACCCGGGCATGGGCAAGAAGCCCTTCCTGAGCTGCATCGAGCGCATGGCGC